>Ga0247758_1000590_pt1 | contig 31938 bp, 19 predicted proteins | sample UWRJL156409C4_FD_180950 | JGI IMG/M metagenome (GOLD analysis project Ga0247758, IMG submission 180950) | Plant litter microbial communities from Arlington Agricultural Research Station in Wisconsin, United States - UWRJ-L156-409C-4 | ecosystem: Environmental > Terrestrial > Plant litter >... | reverse complement strand
CCGTCACATACTAGGTTTTGTTCCATACTAGGTACGTATCTGTTTTTCTACGTCAGTTGCATTTGTGTCCCTCCGATCGGAGGACCAGTAGTCTGGGAGTCGGCCTTTCAGGCCGACAACAACCTTCTGTGGGTGTGGTTCTCTTTGTGGTTTCTTCCCTGTTGCGTCACCGCACCAGTTTAATGGTAGCTGGTGAATTCCGCAAAACTATTTAATATGGAAAATTTTACAAATCGACTTGCGGCTATACAAACGAACCACCTCGTCGCATAACAAAAATATCCACAAAATAACCCCCTACAATACAGCAGTCTATACCACTATAAGTAGTATAATTACAGGGCACTCTAACCCTAACCCTGAAAACAATAAATACTAATTAGGTAAAGGGAGTGATATTAGATAACAGAAACTTTCTAGGCTTATAAGCGCTATAATACAGGGGATGACCCCCTGTAAGTCCGTTGCAGGGTACGCAGGAGCGCTGTAATCCGTAATGCTCTGGCTAGGCAGAACGTACTTGTCGAGGAAGGCTTCGTCCACATCCACTTGAACGTGCAGAGCCAAATTTCTTCCTAGCCTCTCCGCGTCTCTCACAATAAACGAGGCCATCATTGGATTGTTGACGAAGCAGGGACTTTCGCAACGGCGATTTCGAGATGTTGTTTCTAGTGATGACGACTATCTTGAGGTTGAGATGCCACATGGAGTCAACATGGAATGACACGGCGCTGAAGTCACTCGCAGGCATCACGGCACGAACGTCTGCCCTGCACAGGCCGCATCACCGAACAGCCCCGCTGACAATGTCCTTGATTTGGCTGAGCAGAGACGAGTCCTCAATGAGATGGACCATATCTTCATTCTCTGGAGAACCCTGGCATGTTATCTCCCCACCTTGGACATTTCCGCCGACGGTTTTACCCTCCGCTGTGGCTGTATCAAAGCTCTTTGAATCCAGCAGTACTTCCTGATCACGAATAGTCCCTCCCTTTGCTAACTCTGCAAGGGAGAGCGTCTTCCCTCCCAGTGTTTTGGAGGGACGATGCTACAACCGACTCTAGGTTATACTGTTGGCGTGCTCGGGTAGTTTGATGGTATATTTTATATTTGTAGCGTGGCTGCAATGCGACACAGCGATGAAGTCAGCACATAAAATTACTTGTGGTCCGTTCACCAAGTCCCTCTCCGAAGCACTCTGTTTGCTACCGCGGCCGCCTATCTTACATGTGGTGAACAGTTTATTTTCTGTGCAAAAACAGTCAATACATGTCCGGACGCCGATGCGCTGGGGTTTACTCACCCTGAACCGAAGATCTCACCGCCCTGGGCGAGATACTTGGCCGCTTCCGCCGTAGATTCACGGTCCAAAGCCTGGTTTCGATGAGGGTACCTCCCAAAGCGATCAATGATAATCTTGCGCCTCCTGGCAAAGCCAACTAGCATATACTCCCATTTGCCGACGATATCGCGGTTCTCCAGTAGAAACTTGCGACACTCCTTAAGCTCCAAATCGCCGCCCACAGCCTCATCGGATGATGTTATTAGGTCCTTCATTCCGGTGAAGATTCTGGCTTGTTCCTTCATGGACAGCTCGTGAATCTCGAGCTTCTCGGAGGGAGATAGAACACAAGCCATATCCCACGTGATAACGGATCTCGGGCGTGTCAGAATGCCTTCTTCAATGGCCCACAGAGTAATAGCGATGGCAATCGGGTCGGAGATATTGAACGCCACCTTGGCTTTGGATCCACGGTAGCAGTTCCGAGGGACCTGATCAAGAAGAAGGATCAGGCCCAGCCAGTCAAGCGGCTTGAGGGACGCAGTCGTGTTCAGGAGATCGGACGCAGTGATGTCACCCGATTGGATAACCATAGCTGAGTTTCTGGAGAGCTTGGGTCTCATGCCAACGTAGTCCGGACCTAGCGCGGTCGCGTCTATGCTGGAGAGATATGTACAGATCTTATGGGAGTTAATTATGCCGGCCGTTTGGCTCTCGAGCGCGCCCGTGGTAGCGTTCACGTCGGGCTCCAACGCGGCCGCTTCTGTCTCTGATACCCAAGAAAGGGTTTCTATCTTTCTTTAGCATCCCAAGCTAGGCATCGTTCTGAGCCGCGATCCACTTTCCGATCTGCTTGTAGGGGACATGCCTCTGCGCGCAGTAGTCGTAAAGAAGATTCTTTCCACGGATACAGAGCTGGGTCTTGAGCGAGCCGGGCCCGTGGTAGATTTCCGCGTGGATCACCTCGCTGTTGCGGGAAGAGGTCTCCATGCCGACTGCGCGGTTTCGCTCCAGAATAATGACGGAGCCCCCGCTACGCAACGCGAGGCTGTGGGCCACCGCCAGGCCGATGACACCCGCTCCGACGACCTGCACCAGAGAAAGCCAGTTATGGAGAAGACAATGAAAAGGTGGATGGGAGAGCGTGACTGACTGCATGAGTGAAGCCCGTTAATCGCCGGGGGCTTTGTACTGAAGCGGTAATGCTAAATGCGGCTCCCTCGAAAGAGCCGGCACATTTCAAGTTTGGCTCACAGAGTGCTAGAGGTGTGCGGACGAGATCTGCTACGGTTGGTTTGGATTTGGGAAGGTGAGGCTTTTGTCGGGCAACATCGACCAATCCCCAAGATCTTATTTATGCTGCGTTTACTGAAACAGCGCGCCGGAAATCTAACAAAAATGTCCAAGGAAAAGAAGTTGGAGAATAAGAAATTTGTTGCCCACGGATCTGAAAAAGGCCTTGCGCGATGGCATATTCGAAATGCTGGGACCAGTGATTACACAAACCAAAGTTCAAGATTTGAGAAAAGTGACATGGGATCGGGGTTTCAGTGGCCACGGCAGGGACTCCCACTCTGGCACCCTACTTCACCGACTCCGGCGCTACAAAATAAGCCGCTATCCCAATCAACGCCCAGTCACTCAGCAACAAAATTCCATGCACCCAGTGCACCTTTGCATCCACCATCAAAAACCCCAGCAGCATAATCGTCGTGAAAAGACTCACCACCTCAAACCCATTAAACGCCAGTGTCACCTCCCCGACCCCCGCCCACCACGCCAGCAGTACCACAGTCGGCTCGACTAATAAGGCTGTCTGTATACTCCTGCCCACCGTATATCGCATGGTCTGCTCCAAGAAGTTATCCACCGCGAGCGAGATGGGGGCGAAATCGCAGTTGGGAATGGGGAGGAGGATCAACCCGACGAACATTGGCGTTAGGGGGGTTTGTTCGGTGAGGGCGGCGATGCTATCGACTGTGGCGTCGATGCAGAAGTAGAGGAGAACGATGGAGGTTACGAAGACGAAGATGGCGACAAAGAAGTGGAGCTGAGGGCCGTGGATCTCGTTGTCTTTTGGGCGCTCAGCGCGGGAGGCCCAGAGGGACGCGTGGTTGTGATTGGCGCCGCCTCCTGGACCGGGGAAGCTAGGTGGTGTGGCTGAGGGAAGGGTGTTAGTGCCGGTGCGGGATGTGGGAGCCTTGTGGTACTCTTTGCGGTGGGTAACCATTTGGCAGAAGGTGTAACAACAATAGATGAACAGAAGGACCACTGCGACGCCGCGAGATTGCTTGACGAGATTTCCGTGGGAGGTTTGGTTCAGTAATTTGACAGCTGTGGGAATGAGGATGCTAGTGGCTGCGATAGAGAGTAGTGTTGATGCCCCTTGGGCCCCGAGACGGTTGAAGTGTTGCTCGTGGTTAGAGAAGCCGCCAATAAGCAAGGAGAGACCGAGGAGGACGAGGATATTGGAGAGGATTCCGCCGATCAACGATGTCTGTAACAACTCGACTTCTTTGGTCTGGAAAAGCAGCAGAAGACTTGAAATCACCTGAACCGTGTTGGTGGTAAAGATATCAAGAAGGTCCGACGCCGTGGGCCCGATGTACTTCTCCATCTCTTCAAGCGCATAGTCGCACATGAACCACAAAGGTATTTCAGCCGCATAATTGACTGCAAAAACCTCTGCGGACTCCCCCCCGTACCGACTGTGCAGGCCCAACCCGATCGGCACACAGAGAAGAAGAAGGTTGATCCAGGATGTGAATATCGTTCGCTTAATTTGGTTTGGCACTGTGAAGGGGACCCTGGGTTCGGGCCAACGTAACCCGTATTTCGATTTCTCGGGACTCTTGGACTCTACAACCATAGAATCATCAGTCAAAACATTTATCCAAGTTTTTTTTAGTTAGGATGTTTCACCTTGAGGTTCATTTCCATCCTCCAAACGGTCTTTGTCGATGCTGTCGTAATCCCAGGGAATATGCCTAAATGATATCATTTTAGCTTTGCAACGCCATTTAAGAAGCTTGTAAGAAAAAGAGAATTGCGGCATCACCTGAATGGGTTGAATCTATCTCTCCTCTCCCGCACGAGGAATACCCGATGGGCGGTGCGCCGATTTTCCAGGAAGTCCGCAGTTGCCATTGCGCAGGCAAAAACTTGGTTGTACCGATGATGCCGGGGTGACCATCGCGTAGACAGTGCTAGGGAGATGCTCGACGATTATACGTGTGTCGAGAAGCGTACGTCATCTTCTTCTTTAGGTCGATGTGGTCCTGCGCCGTTGCATATTCGGTGCAGCGACCTTGCCCAGCCACTGGTGGGTTGCAGTGACAATTTATTCTGGGGTTCCACAGCGTCAGCTATATTGCATACACAAGGCTCAGGGAGCATAAGTGTTGACCGGCAGCGTGCAGTGTGCAGAGAGGGCAGAACCGACCGCTCGGCCGACAATACATCAAGCCTGAATGCCATGCCATCGTGTGCTTTGCTTTGGTGCACATATATCGGGCGTCTGAAAAGTCTTGGAATGGCTGTATCGATTCGCGACTGAAAGGGAGAGCATGGATAAGTGGCAGCAAGATAAGAACAAAATCTGTTTATGAAACAGGTGTCACAATGATACCGATTTGCTTGCGCTCCGAGGCTGGCTAATGGTGCGAAAGGCTACCACTGCTTCGACCCGGCCGCTGCGATCAAACCTCAGCCACCTCAACCTCAGCGGCTCGGGGCTATGGTTTATCCAAATTAAACCGGTCGAGTGTGTGTTGATCCGTGCGTTGCTCTCATTAAGGCCCCCGCCCCCTCCAGCAATGGCGACTTTTACGTTATGCTTTTCACCAGTAGCCGCCGTGTGTGACCACACGATAGACCTAAAAGGCAATGCGGAAATTCGGGGTTTGCTACGTGGCACGAGAAGGCCGCGCCCGATCACTCCATCAGCGTCGAAACCGATGGTATTCCATGTCTCATCCCACTATCTGAGATTGGCGTCACTCGAATTCAGAGCGGCTCTTACAGGGATATAGAGGGAAAGTGTTACGGCAAAAGAAGGCTATCGCCAAATAGTCACTGCACTGACTGGAATGCTGAGGCCCTCCCAGTCTTTCCTACTGGATTCTGCTGCTCATTTATTATTCTTCCTTATTTTTTTCTTGCCGCAAGCCGGCCGGACTACCCCGCGACCACAGGCTCACACGTGCAATTTTGACTATCTGGCCCTCTGACTGTTTTACTGCATTGAGTAACGTACGTGATAAGCGAATCGGCCACTTTCCGACGCGACGCGCCTCTTCTGCACAAAACACCAACATTTTCCACAACCAACAATGGAAACTATTTCTTACAAAGCTAGGATAAACCTGGCACTTAACGCTCTTTAAAAAGACCTAAAGCTTAGTAACTAAACCGCAGTGAAAATTTACACTGTTAATAAGAATACCCTTAGTAATCAACGCACTGTACTCCTGGACGGCTTGGGCGTGAGAATCCCCCATCTCCGTCATTGCTGTATAGCTCCCCCTCATCCACCACGTTGGTGAAGGAAACCTATGGGTCGCGGCCTCCCTTTCTGCTAGGACATGTAGCAAGATTCTTCTTCCCGAGTTTGTAATCCTTGCTCAAGTCCATACTTCCTCAGATGTGCTAAAGTCCCCTGCTGCATTAGCTCCGTGTAGTGGCGTCGATTTGCTAGGGTTCTGAACGGCGGGGTGAAAACCCAGCCGCCTGTGACGTCGGGTACTTCCGGCAACCGTGCCCCTCCCATAAGGCTGCCCCTCATCACTGGAGATAAAGTATTGCGACCCGCCCCAGGCCCTTCCAGCGCTCTTTCCCCTCAATCCATCGCGAACAACCTACAATAAGCGACGCTCCGCGGGGACAGAGTCGGACGCAAACCACGCAACCACCAATTGGGTATCTCGTTAACGCATTCAGCCACGCAATGAGCGGGACAGATATCCAAGATTGGGGAGAGAGCCAGATTCTTGATGTGGTAAGAGAAGGGGTTGGTAAAGGCTTGATGAGAAGCCCCAGTTCTAGTCCCTGAAGCAGGATGCTGAGTTTTAGATCGGTGAGGTGAAAGCAAAGCTTGAGTTCTATATCGACGACAACCCAAAACACCACGTCGCTGTTATTGTGAACTTTGATGGACCGAGTGGAGTCTGTTATCGATGGATCATGGATAACAATAGATTACCAACGGGATAATAGACAACATACTGGCAAACGTTTGTATATTACAACCGATGCCTTCATTCTTGCGGAGGGGGATGATGCTCGGCTGGACGTCGCATTTGTCCACCAGAAGCCCGCTTAGCCCAGTTCACATAATGGGCGGAACAAACTGGCGCCATCCACTTGATAGTTATACCCCCAATAACAATTGGCCAGACTAAACCTTCCCCAGTCTGGGAAGCCCACCAAGATGTTGTTGTATTGGAACAATGCTGCTGGCAGAAGTTCACCGCACCAAAGGTGTCGAATTCCTCCTGAATCCAGGTGCAAAAAGTACCCACCTATACAGAGACTTTTGACTCTAACGATTCCCCCGTCTGCTGAAGCCACGTGGAAGGGACCTGAAGTATAATACCCAGCTCGACAAGAGTTGGGCTATAGAGTACTGACTCCTTGAACCATTTAACCTGCACGAATTCCAAGTACTTGGTGGGTGAGGTCCGGAGATAAAGGTGGAAATTGGCCGCTTGAAACGGGTTGATATTCGTGAGAGGTAGTAAGATTGCCGTTCTCGATGTGCCCATGACTAAGTGAGCCTAGTGAGACGGATGCTGCTAAAGGATACTGCCCACCCTCACAGTTGATCGCTGGCCTGTTGAGATTCACGCCAAGGCTCCGTATACACCAGCTTCTTGGCTCAACTGAGGCATTTGAAGGGGGCCTGAGGTCGCCAGTGCGTGTGGTTGGCGGTGGTAGTCATCCAGAGGCCGCTTGACGGGGAGTCACTAGCGATCTTTCACCCACTACGGAGACGCCGGGATGCATGACACCGTGAGTTTGGGGCGCGTCGCTGCATCGGCCTGTGATAGCCATTGATGGGGAACGTGCCGAAGAAGTCGGATCGCTGCTCCCGGGAACAACAGACCTTTCTAGATCGGTTTCAGCACCGGCTCAAATGATGTGTATACCGGGGAGCGAAAAGGTTGTGATATCGTGGATACTATGTCTGGTCGGCAAGCTCTTGAAAGCCAAAGTGTTGGTAACGCACGTCCCAGTACAGTAGCTGTTTCAGAGGCTTCTGTGGACTAACAATAGTAGCCTGAGAGCTAGAATGCGAATCGCCAGTCACGGACCCTGGATAGTGCCGGAATTTGGTTGGGGGCGGTACACAAGGAATTTTCTTCTGAGCACAATTTTGGCATGGTGAACAGCCTTCGCAAGAGATCTTGTGTTTGGTGCATCGAGCGCACTTCGCTATTGCGCAGTAGAGGTTTTGGAGGCTAAAAAAAAAAGTCCAACGGCAGAATCGGGAAAAGAAGGCCGCTAAACGGCACAGTATTTGGTCGGTCATTGGCTGGCCTGCCATTCCCGTGGGGTATCGATAGTGAGAAGGAAATCGAAGTTATTTGGGACAGCCCGAAGCCGAATCGTGAAGACACAATCGGTAGACTTGAACTGGGTGTGTCCTTCTTGCTCTTTTTCATCTGCTGGCAACAGTCTGCGCTGGGCGTGGGCAGTCGGCCATCTCATGTGTCTGGTCGTGGCACCAGGAACCCTGCTCCCAGCAGCGCATGCAAAAGGCTGAAGGGTCCCGAGGACCCCACAATCGCGGGGCTGACCATGGCGATAGAGAATGTTGAGCTGCTGTCTGAGATCACCTCTTACATAGTCACTCCCCCAATATCGACGTTATGGAGTCGCCAGGCGTCACTTGCGAGGTCATGCTTCACGCCTTTGTTCGTCATATTCATTTGCCGATTGACGTACTCCCGCAGCCGCTGCAGTGCCGCAAGACCATGTTTTAAGGCCTTTTGCTGTCTGAATTTGACGCCATGATGGGTGCTGATGTTGATGCGAATCGGTCGGGCAGTTCGCGAGTGAGTTATTCCCAGGACGTCAAAGAGTAGATAACGACTTTGGGCGACCCAGATGGAGACCTGAAGTTCCAATACATGGGAAGAAAGGTGCGCGATTGGTCAAGTGCTGGAGGCATCTAATTAGTTGGCTCCTCCCTATTAGGCACCATTGGCGCGAATCCTTTCACCGCCATGCATGAAAGAATTGGATGAGACTACAGCTTGATAATCTGAGACGAATCTGGGCACACGAAATTTCCTTTTTCGTTCGTAGTCCTGAGCTGGGGTGAGCTGGGGTGTTACCATGACCCTGAGGACTGGCTACAAGCACGCTTCGCCTCAGGCCCATACTGATGACCAGTCATCCAAGCCAAAAAAGGCATAGGCATGACAACCGCTGGCCCCTCAGCTCCAGCCAGAAATAGCGAAATCCCCCCTGGTTTCCTCCCAAGAAGGATTATGCACGAGCTACCAAGAAGATCCAGTGACTCAGACCCGCCTATCGCACCCTCCGCTTCAGTCCGAGAGAATCTCAATGATATCGCCTGAGAATTTTTAGTTGCCTGTCTGCGCTTCTTGCTGGAAATCTGTCATTCCGTCTTTCAATCGCGTAACATTATGATGTGATATGAACTAACAACTCCTTTGGACGCACGGTCCGGCCGTCCCGGCTGTATTGCACCTTCCCGTCTTTGACGACATATGATCATGATAGTCCGGTTTGCGAACATGATATGGCGCTCCCGCGCCGGAGCCAGGAAATTCTTTCGTTGAGATCCTGGGAACGAGCCACGCCACAGCTTCGCTTAGCAGACCGGCATGAGAAGAAGACTCAGCAGCCAGCCTAGGCCGTATCTATTTAATTTAAGCGGCTCCTGATGCACTTTATTTTTCGCCAATGAAAACACGTCGGACAATTTGCTATCGCGACGCAACAGGTGATGGCCTTAGTTCGACTGAAGCGCGCTAAAAAGTGAGGGCCATTAACGGTGCCCAGGCGGTATATGTTGAGTAGGGATCTGCGGATAGGGGCGAACGACTGCGGCGGCCATCGCGGTGCTTCCGTATATCTCCTTGAAAAGGCCCCCCCAAGACACACGTTACAGTCACGCATGCAAGGGAGAGTTAAAAATAGTGAAGAGAGAGGAGGCCAAACCGGCGCATTATATTTATGCATAAATAGAAGACACGTCTCTTCCGATTCCTACCAGCATTGCTCTGCATATTACTGCACTTCGAAGAAAAACATCAAGCATCGAATATCAACAAAATACCTTGTACTCAAGATGGTTTGCCTTCTCGGCATTATGGCTGTGGCAGCCGCCACCATCATCGGCACAAATGCCTTCACGCAACCCTGCCATTTTCCCTACGACCAGTGCGGCTGGGTTCTCGCCAGCAGGGACTACGGTAAATATGGACCCTGCAGCTGCCTCATTTTGGATGGGGCTTAGTGACTGACATGCCTTGATAGGATATACCTTCGATGAGCTCCAAGCCGCTGCGAACAGTGACGATGGCAGCTGCATCTACGATGCGCTCTACTCGTGCGACTCCAATACTGGCGCACTTACGTACATCAAGTGGTGCGGTGTCGCTGCATGTGGGAGCGGCATTGTCCCTAATGATAACTGCATCGATCTGAAGGATCTGGATGGTCTGGAGGTGTAATTATGCCATAGCATTAATTGTGTTTTTGGGAATAATATTTAACGCTACGCGGGGGGGGTGGAGGGTTAATTAATTGTATTGGGATAAGAGAATAACATTGTTTAGTAAGCGGTGATAGCAACGACAAATAGGCCTACAATTTGAAAAAACGTTCTCGAGGAGACAAAAGCTGGAGTTATAGCATGGCTGAGAATGGAGAAAATAGTTGTGGTTATAGCAGACACCTTAAGTAATACAAAAAATATCGTCGCTGAATCTGTCTTTATTAAGATTAAGTTAGGTAGAATAAGCTAAGATATGTAAGTGCCATCCGTCTAACCAGGGGTAAGGTGAAGGGCTAGGCTAGAGAGTAGCAAGGACATGTAGGACAAGATCGTAATTCTCGAAGGAAGGGAATATGTGTAGGATGGTAGATGTCTCTATAATAAAAATGATTTCTTCGCCCTGAGCTATCCACCAGGACCGCTTTAAATCTTGTCCACGTGCGCATGCTTAAGTTACACATACAGCTACCATAGCTGAGAAGCAATGTTGAATGTCTGGCTGTAAGATAGCTTATCGAGTTGGTTTAGGCGCCATAGGTGGCCAATGGTAAGGCTGAAGATGTTAAATCTTTCTTTCATCCCACCACTTGAGAACCCGGAGCGCCCGCAGCGTCACCCACGGGGATGGCTCATTATCAAACTTGAGCCATGCTCGCCCTGGCAAGGTCCAGTCAGCGTCCCACTTTCCATCGTCGCGCTTCTTGGCGCGGACGTGCTCGACTGCTTCTTCGAGGCGTGTGTCCGGCTGGTCCCCCGTCAGGAGTGCCATGGCGCGGAAGTACTCGAGCGCGCGCAGCACATCATAGCGCCAACGATTCGGGTACAGAAGCAAAAGGAACTTTTCGTCAGCCGGCTCCCCTGTGCTGAGGCGGCGGAAGAGGTGTCGTTCGAGGAGGTACTCCTCGCCGGATTTACGAGCGGCGACAGACTCGGGCGTGCCGCCGCCAGTGGCTTTCTCATACTCCAGCAGCCCTTCAAGCACACTGATTGTGCTGGCAAAGGACGAGCGGACGGAACCCTTTTCGCGCTCACAGTTCCACCCACCGTCTCCCATACGTTGGCTCAGCAGGAGGCGAACGATACCGGAGACGTCGACACCAAAATACGCCCCGTCTGCCACGGTACGCGCATTGATGCACTCCTCGGTTTCCCCCTGCCAGAAGAGCTTGTTACCCTCCTCCCAGCGGCAGTTAATGCCGACAAGCTGGACAGTCCGCTTCGCGCTTTCTGATGCTGGGTCGAGCCCGAGTTCATGAAGCTCAGTCAGCACGAAGCTTGTCGCCGTCCAGGGCTGACCAATCGCTTTCCACTCGCCATCGGGGAAGTCGCGTGGCCAGAACGCTCCCCCCGCCCAAGCCCCATCGGCATCTTGGTGAGAGAGCAGTTCTGAGCCCCAACCTTCGGTTTCGACCTTCGATCGCTCGATCGACCACTCGGCTTCGGGCTTGTCAAGCAGGTCGCGCATGGCCTGCCAACGGATGGAAGGATCGGACACTAGGAGCCATTGGATAGCTGGGTAATCGTAGTCGGAAGACATATTCTTCGGAACTGGGTGGAAGTGGAATACTTGGGGAGAAGCTTTATTGATGGGAGGATCGAGGAGGCGAGTACATGCCGAGGATGAAAAGAAAAGAAAAGAACAAGAAAAATCAGTCTACTAACCAATCTTATTTAAAACATCCTCTCAGGGAGATATGTTTTGGCGTGTTTATTGTCAGCACGGCCTATTGTCTGCGCTGTTTCTGTGAGTCTTTATATACGAAGCAGGCGTAAATGTTCACAGCAATTCACAGGGAGTAATATAGCCGCGCGGGCAATGAATGCTCCGGCTGATGTTCCATGGGAGATTTAGAGTGTTAAGCTGCGATTCTCATTTTAGCCAAGGGGACTAGGTTAGATGTGATTCGGCCTCCGAGTCGGCGCTTGACAACCCGTTCCAAGTCTCTGATTTTGTTTGCGTCCCAATAAGAATCTCTCTGGCTTCTGCAAAAATGGATATTGAGTTACATGGTATTTTTTATCAGAGATCACACGCTCCCCAGCGACATGACTAACATCCTCTACTCCCATTCTTCAAGCTCCCTCTCGGATGAGAAGACCAAAAATCAACTTACACTCTCCCGCCTAGCCCTCCTAGTCCCAAAATACTTCCGCCTCATCTCCCTAGAACTAATCCCACCCAAACCTCACCTCGGTTAGCTCAAATCTCGGTTCCGCACCTTCTTCCCAGGGGAGTGTCCTAACGCGAGGCGGTTCGGATACGGCATTTTGCTATTATCGAGCTTTTACATCACGCCAGGTAACTAGATAGTTCCTATAACGACTACTAAAGATAGCGGGGGAGGCTTTCTGCCTGAGTAATATTTAGGTGTTAGTATTCTCTAAGTTAGGGGTCTCTCTTAGGAGGATTTTATTTTATTTTCTACATATTCCTTAAAGGTAATTACGGGAAATAGGGAGTAGCATATCTACTATAGGGCTGTCTGCAGCCACTCCTAAGTGCTATTATTAGTCTAGTAGGAGAAATTTCATTATGACTCTACTAGCTGAGCGGCGCCTCGTTGATGCCATAGCCGTGCATCGCTAGAATCTCCAGCTGATGCTGCTAGAAGGCAGGAAATGGAAGCAATAAGCCTATACTTTGGATCTGAGCAAAGGAACGTGCCTTAGTAAGTCGGTCTTCGGCCTCGAATACATCCGTCCTAGCGCTATGTTCTAGCAGTTGGGTGCTGTTTGCTCTGATCCTGGGTCTCGCCTGTGGTGCTCTCGTTGGGAGTGTCTCCTAGCAGAGGAAAAGCTTCAGCCAGATATTTCGCAGCTTTTTCGTGTCCTTGTTGGCGTTGGCAGCCGTCAGGACTTCTGTTGCGGAATTTTTGACGAGAATCTTGGTCGTCTCAAGGTGGCCACGATAGCTGGTAGCATGAAGTGGTGTCTGCTGCAGAAACTTAGGTCAAAATGGAATCCTATGTAAAGCCCCGCCGCGGTACTAGGGTAATGTCTCCAATGGGGAGTAGGGTGTGTTCGGTCAACTGAATTTGCCGCGCGCAAGTGTACTGTCCTATGACGCCCTCAACTTCGTGGGATGGAGATGCTGGAGGGACCGAATCAATCTAAGATACTTGGCAGATGGTTTTCACTCCAAATATCAACCTACATTTTACGTCGTTACTGCAAGTTCAGCTGCGGGACTTCGTTACGCGGCTTTCGTCAGTCGATGCTTCGATAGGCACCCCCATATTGAACTGCAGGCCCTTATTTCCGCAACAGATTACCGAGGCGGTAATCCTTGATTTATATTCCTACGCTTACCCTCCCTTTGGTCACCCCGACCGGAAAGGAGTTCGCAGGATTTTGAGACTTGATGGGGTTGGCTCGGCTAAAGCACCTCTGCTATTTCCGGACAACGGCAGGTGAGTTTGAAGTTGAACGCTCCAAGGCAGATATTCAGATGTTACACAAGACGGTCCTGTCGACTTTTTTAGGGAGGGAGCTCCCCCACTGATTTACCCGCCCCTTTTCGCTCCATGTCGTTACCACCTCCACCGCAAAACCAAGATTCTCCAACCAGCGGGAAAATTACCTCCTTACAAGCTTTGGATTATATAGCGCAAAATATGTCAAACACGACCTCATCTTGCCCGACGCCACGCGGCATCGAGCTCCCCGAGTTCGCCAAGCTCTCGGACATACCGTCAAACATCACCACGGTTTACACGCCAGTGACGAACACAACCGAGAATGACATGACGGCTTGCTGCGCTCCTAACCCCGTCCACTTGGAACTGGAAGCGGGCTGCTACGCGTGGTGCGAGGTCCCCAAGATACACCTGCACAATTCTTCGCGGGATGGGATAGCCGGTTACTTTTTGGATTGTCTGGGTAGCAATGGAAGTCGACCGAGGGCGTTGGGGGTGCATATGGCGACCAGCACTGCGGGCACCAGTGCTGCGGCCGATGGGAGGGTCTTGACTTTGGGGGAGCTTGGGTTGTGGGTGCTGCTTGTTTCAGGGGCCTGCGGGTTTGCTGTGCTCATGTGAGTTTTTCTGTCTGTTGAGGGAGGAAGGAAGGAAGGATGGATGGATGGATGGAGGAGGTTGAAGAGCCAGTTCCTGTAGTTCCGAATGTGGGGATTACAGCTTGTATGCCAGGTATATGGGCACACACCGTAAGTAAGGTTCTTTAGCTTAGGTGCCTTATCTACCTTGCTTTACCATATACCGGACAACAAAAATGGGATTCCATTCCGGCAGGGCAAAACGCTCCTTAGCTGCAGGCCGTCGGCTATGGGTGGTGCCTGTCTTTCGCACCGCGGGGCAACTGTGTTTGGCCACGTCGGGAAATTCTGGGCGGGGGCTGTGAAGGAGCCCAGCCACGCATGCTGCGTGCATGTGGTGGCGGAGATCCGATGCAGCGCCCCATTGAAAGGTCGAGTGCCAAGGGAAATTTCCACCAGCGTGTCGAGTCTTCCTTCCAACCCCGACTTTAAGTTTACAGATGACGTGACATCGCTCCCGAGCAACTAGAATCGGCGTGCAGTAAGCTCAGGCATCCCAAAATGTTGTTTCGATTGTCGGTATTTCTCCTCGTGTTCCTCTCCCGGCCCTCCGTGGGGCAGCGGTCGACGCGGGCTGATGTCGCAAATGTCGCCAGCAATTGTTCCTTTGTGGACATGCAGGCCTTTTTCACCTACGTCCACGAACACGACCTCAACGTAACCGCCGAGGTCGAGAGATGCCAGAATCTCTGTCTTATGACTTATGGCGTCGGCAATCCGGATCTCTCGGGCATCGGGATGATGTTCAGGTGTGTGCGGGCCGGCCACCGCTCCACCCTTTGGTTGCATGCGCGTGCCGCTGATTCATATCGCCGCAGCTATACGTTCCAAACTGCGCTCACCGTCCTCCTCGGCCCGGTTTTCCGCGTCTTCTTGCTCCTCTCCAGCCAGCCGTTCTGGGCAAAGACCAGCGCCACGCAGTCGGGTCTGCACAAGGTGCTCTCTAATCCCGATGTCCAGATCGTGTTTTGGGAAGCCAACGGCTTCATCGTCTTTGCGTCAGCCATTGCGGCGTTGGTGCGCATGCGGCAGAGGCCCACAATCTTCGAGATCGCCCAGATCCAGGTGCTCATGTTCATGCAGCTCAACTCGCTCATCATCACCTTCTTCTGCCTGCTGCATCCCATCAACCGCTGGTGGCAGCGCTTCTTCCAGTTCCTCCTGGGCTTCGCGGTTGCCATGGCCGCCTTGTTCAAGAGCCGGCTGAACCGGGTAGACGAAGACCTCTGGCTGCTGGCAGGGCTGGGCTGCGTCGACAAGCCATCTTACAAGACCATCACGCCCATCCCGTTCCACTCGGCCATCGTGTGGGTCGCGGCGGCCATCTGCATGTCGGCGTTCCTTGTCCAGAGCTATTGCGCGAGCCAGTTGGCCAAAATGCCAGAGTGGAAAGAGCGCAGCCGCACGATACGTATTGTTCTGCGCTGTCTTGAGGTGTTTTGGGGCTTCTTTGTTGTCGTGTCCCTCGCGGCGATGGTGGTCGGCCTGGTGACGCTCTGGCGGCAGCGCGGGCAGCTGCGCGCCGTGGCTGGGGACTACTTTGAGGACCACGTCTGGGGTTTCGGCCAGGTCGCGGCCCTGTTCACGTGGATACCCATTCCTGTGGAGATGAGCTATCGCGTCAACGGTGAGTGGCTGGTAGACTGATGTCTCTCTTTGGCCGTGGCTAATAAGTTTGGGAACAGACTGGCTTAAGGAGCGGTCGGAACGAAGAGCGCCGGAGAATAATGGCGGAAACATTGTGGCGGCTGGGAATGGAACGGGTGAGAAGGCGCAGGCGACAGCGAATATTGGCATGGCGCCTGCTACGACGGCATGATACGTGTGAGTTATAACTAGTCGTTATTGGAGTTGCTAATAATATGTGACGACATGTAATGGCTGGGGGTAAATATCGGTATTGGGAGAGTTATGGTTGGTGGGTTGGGGGTTAGTGTGGTTGTAATACATCGCAACGAAGGGTATGAGCTTGCTGAGACAACCCAGCCACTGGTGCGGGCCACTGGCAACTTGGCCGCTGCTAATTAATCCACATTTGTAAGGACCCTGAAATCCACTGCCATTGCACAACTTGCATTTCTCTGGCATCTTAAACGCGATTTTGGGGATTTGGTGCTGTGAGGCTTGGTGTTAGGCTTGGTGGGGTTGTTGAAAAGTTGAAAAGTGTGGCTGTGGACGTGTTTGCGAACCTTCAGCGGTGGTGAGAATATATACGCCATCGGGTCAGGCCTTTATTGTTTTGCCGAAAGCAGTGCCATTGAAAGCCCTACTTGCCAAAGTGCCAAAATCACGTGACATTACAGATAGGTTTTTCTCCTCTGACTCCTTGGACCCCACTTCGAATGGACGGGTAGCATCATGCACGGGGGGTTGGTGCATCGTGTTTCGAATGCCCGGCCGCAATTCGGATACAAAAAGTCCGAACTCCCTGCCACCAGTGCAGCGGAATTGTCTCCCATCCCCAAACCTTTCCCAGGTGCTCCAAACATGTCGGCGTTCAAGAAGCTCAAAGAGAAGGCCATCGCTCAGGGCGTCGGTTTCTATCATCAGCTGCAAGCCGAAACGCAGCAAAATAAGCAGCCCGCTCTGCAAAATGCAGGTCCCGAAAACCTAGGGTACGGCTATGGAGGTGGTTACCCGACATATCACCATGTTGTCCCCCCAGGTGGCCAAGTATATGTGCAGCCTCACCACCAGAGTCAAGGAAGTCAGATAAGCCCGCCAAGACAAAGTGCGCAGGGCGGGCAGTCGAACCCGTACCTGCCTCCCCCAATGCATTCCAACATGTCAATTCCTCCGGAGCCCCAGAGCTATGCTCCTCCTCCTCCTCCTCCTCCTCCTCCCCCTTTAGGGTCTTACCCACAAGTACACCAGCAACCACCACAGCAGCCCGCAGTTCACTACCAGCAGGCGTATCTGCCACCGCAAACACAGCTCCCTTCTCCAGGACCGGCCCCCAGGCCAGTCCCAGCGCAGCATCACCCACAGCAAACCACTCCTGGGTACTCCCCGGCACACCCTAGCGATCAGGTCTACCGATATCCGCCTCCAGCCCACCCGTATCATCACGGCCCGACTTACCCGCCCCCGCAGACACTAGTGCCGACCTCTTGGTCAGCCGAGGCTGTGGCGACGAAGCCTTCCCATCCCGAAAACACGGGCGTCCAGGACCTCTCAGCCCAGCTTGGCGCCATGACCGTGACGGCACCGCCCCCACCCCGCACTTATACCTTCAAGAGCCCACCCATGCCGTCATTAGCAATGCGCGAAGCTGGCAGCCCTAACGAGGTCATGTACGACTGCCCCGGCCTCTCGCGTGTTGTCGACTACCCAACCAGCTGGTATCGCCTCCCCGATATCCCCGGATTTCTGGTTTGCACCTACTGCTACACCAAACACATCGCTGGCACATGCCACGCATCAGCCTTCTCAGAAGTCACCCTGCCGGAGGGCACATGTTATTTCAACGTCCCCCGCGTGGTGGACTCACTTTGGCCGACGGTGGTGGGGGATCTACACCCCTTTCGGGAGTTTGCTAAGCGGAGGGTGGGTATTCCTTCCTGTGCTGAGGGAACGAAATGGTTTGAAGCACCGGGTGGCAAGCTTCCGGTGGGATTCAGGGTGTGCGAAGCATGCTATGAGGACCACATACAGACTCTCCCGGCGTTGGCAAGGTCCTTCCATGTCTGCCCCGTCGAGATTCAGGGTGACGGTGTCTGCCAATTACGCTTTCCGTATCTGGTGCGAGCGTGGGCCGAATGCGCATCGCAGATGGGGAGCAGCGAGGACGACAGCTGGGCCGAGTTTGCTGCTGCTGTGAAAAGGAGGATGTCGTTGACGACGTGCGACGGGACAGCAGTGCCGCTGCAAAGCCGGCCCTGGCGTAGCCCACGGGGCCAGCCGGCCATGATGTTCTGCGAGGCATGCTTCCTCGATCAGGTGGGCATGACACCGTTTGAACGCGAATTCGAGTCGGGTACGCCCACAGCACCTCCGCCGGTGCCGCCTCCCAGACCCTCAGCGACCGCATCACGGCTCATCGGCTCGCTGCTCGGGGGGGCGTCCTCGGTCGACGGCAGCAACCAGGAGCAGGGATGGGCATGCCAAGCGCAGAATGTCGCTGTAGCTGTCCTCTTGAGTGTGGCCCTCCAACGGCAGGACTTTCACGTCTTCCTCCGCGGCGCCGCCACCATCGTGGCGTCCTCTCCATGCACAGAGCAGGGCATTGCCGGTGGGTCGTGGTTTACCCTGGCAGGCCGTCGTCCCCTCCCCAATTTTTACGTCTGCGCGGCGTGCTATGTGGGCATAATCCAGCCGTACGGCCTTGACCGCTTTTTCACAGCCGCTGCCACCTCCGATACCATCGCACCTTCCCCCCCCACCACCCCCCACCTCTGCGCCTTCCACCCCTCGTCGCCCAACTTTCGCTCCCACATACTGCGGCTTTCCGAAGCGGTCGACACCGGGCTCTGGCCCCGCTTCGCGTCCTCGGTGCGCAAGACGGCCGCTCCACCCTGTCCACGCTCCAACCTCACGCCCAACCTCATCTGGTACGGCTACCAAGACTGCGGCATCTGCCCGGCCTGCTACGAGGAAGTCTGCGCCGACACGGCTCTCGCGCCGCACATGCCCATTCAAGCCGCCCTCGTCACAGGCCCTACCATATGCAGCATGTACTCGCCCCGCATGCGCGCGCTCTACGCCGACGCCTGCGCGGCCAATGACCCCTCGCGGCTCGTCGAGTTCGCACACGCCCGCGCCCTGACGCACGCAAACACGCTCCTCCGCGCCGACGCCATGCGTCGCATCCGAACGATGCAGACGCTTCAGGCCGTGCATCAGGGGTCGCTGAGCGCCATGTACAGCGCGGGACAGAGCTTCTCGCTGGCGGCGGGCACCACGAGCGCGTACGTGTACGGCAATAACGCGCTGGGGTGGCATCCTACGCAGTCCGGGGCCATGGCCGCGCAGGCCATGCACAACATGCAGACGGGGTTTGCGCAGGCGAATGGGGCGGATGACGCCATGGAGATTGCGAGACTGGAGGCCATGTGGTTGGAGGTTGAGTAGAAAGGGTCGTTGGGCGAAACAAGTTGGCTAACCCCGTAGTTGCTCAGAGCTAGCTGAGCCCAGCTCATCGTGGACCTTGGCTGTAGCCATAATTAGAGGCATGGTCGCCTGAATCCTTCGACAGAGATGCGCGCTGGTCTGCTGGTGCGGAGGGTGTCGTCGCCGCCTTCGTCGTCGGAGCTGTAAGTGAACCGATGATCATTAAGACGTTGGAAGAATACGCGAGCTCAGGATTGTCCTCCTTCAAGGTCCACCTAGGCGTCTAGGCCCGGAACTCTTTTGTTTGCCCCTCTGCTGTATTTAGGTATCTTGGCCTTTTTGCACCAGGTGCAAAGAACCGTAAATAATTTCCTAGCCGCCCGTAAAAATAACCGCTTATTGGATATGGGAGCTTTCAACTAGAAAGTCGGCAGCCACCTCGGCTGTGTCGAAATCAATCTTCGATACTTACTTTGTAAGCTAAGCAATACCGTTGAGTAAAGTTGTTGTATCGTGATCCAATCTACTAGTACCGTCCAAGCCCTTCTTCTCTGTGCTAACCGGCGTTAAACTTCTCGAACCACTGCTACGACTCGTCCCCTCTCTTATTAGCCTCATGCCAGCAAGTAAATCCCACAGATAAACCCTGTTATAACCCTCCACCCCGACGTTGTTGATCGTCTTAACATTGCATAGGAATGTCATCAAGACGCGCAAATCTACATGAACGATGTCATGGTAAAAGCGCCCAGGAAACCCCGTCTTTCATGCCCCGCTGATCATCACTGCCGGTACTCTTGTTAATGAAGATGGTGGACATGAGGGTTAGTCCCACAAGGTTGATTCCACTTGAGCCTCACGCTTCTTGACCATGTGCTTCAATGATCGATCTCTGCGATAAAGGGAACCCCTTTCCAAAGAGAAGGGGCTGGTAGGGACGGGGGAAGAACTGTGACGCAGAAGACAGGACCAAATGGACTAGTTAGTCTAGGCGAGGCACACGCTTCTTGGCATAATGCAACCCCATCATTCTACCGAATCCAACGTCCCATGTTTCTGACAATTCCTATTGCCATGATGGGGCACAGCACAAACTGCTGAGGCCATGCGGCTACATTATCAATTTCACTCCCTTGGTATAATACCAGGAAGATATTCACTCGAGTATTCTTGTTGGGGTTTTCCTAGTGTTACCTCCGAACCATGAAAACGTAATTGAATCACATCGAGTCAGATCCGGTCCATCGGACCGGTCCGCTTAATATAACCCTGAGGGTCTTGGCCTTGCACATTCAAAATAGTCTGACTGAACTAGTATAGATTGGGCAATCCGTCGAAGCCACATTCGACGTTCAGAAAGGGAGGGCGCCCCGGAGAGCGGGGTTTTGCGGACCAACCTCTCCTCGAGTGCGTACCAAGTTTGATCTCCCCGGTGACACGTGGCTCTGGGGATCTCGATTAATAAACTCGCCGCGGGCGCGCCGATTGTAGACATGGCGTCTGTCGGCGTTCATGCATGCGGCACTTTTTCACTGTTCTAGACTAGGCGCCACCCACTGTTCAGGTAGCCAAGCAGCCAAGGCTCCTTTATTAGGTGTGGTGGCCCCCTCCCATGCGTGCACATTGGCTGATCGATCTTGTCAGGCCACCCACGACGCAGAATTGCACATCTGCTCGCTCTCATGACTCGGGTGCTGGCCACCACCATTCGGAGGCGGGCAGCAAGAATGGTGTGTATCGCGCGTGATGCCGTGAGGAAGGAGAAGGCTTGGGGCGGAGGGCTGGCTGAAATGGCCGCTGAAATACCCAGAGAGGCGGGGTTAGCCCCATACTCTCACATCCTGCTACCTCCGGGCAAAGAGGGCGTGTGACAGTGTCATGGCCTGATACATTGAAAAAGCATTTGGGCGCATCGGCGGAGCCGATGCGTTGCAAATCCCTGAGCATCGCGTTTTAGCGCTCTTCTTACATGATGGATGAAAGGTGGAGACGACTCGGATGACGTCGCTGAGGCGAGCCGCCTACAGTCCCAGCTGTGACGAGATCTGGCCCGTCGACTTGTGTGTGGTGCGATAAACATGCACATGGTATCCATATTTCCTTTTTTTTCTATGTTCCTTGCCGGGTCCTTTGCCGGGAAGGGGGGAAGGGGGGTTGAGAATCCTGCTTGACTGGCTGCTGGGAAACAGCCAGCTGCGAATTGTTGCGCGCGTGTCTTTCAGGGTTGGAATAATATGTGCTACTCATGGGCTATGGATAGATACTGCTATATATATTTCTCTTCATTCATCCTCCAAAGTATTCCCGTCTCAGCATAGGTACTTTCCGAAGCGACCCTCCTCTCGCCCGGCCTGCCAGTTCGCTCATTCTGATGACTACTAACGGGGCGCGCCGCCAAGCCTACCGCCGACCAACGACAAAGAAAGCCACAGTCTTCACCCTGCAGATTGAGGACACGGAGACATTCGACAGCAACATGTGCTGCTGCTCCTTTTGCTGCAGGGCAGCCGATTTTGGCACCCATGACTACTGCCCAGGCGGCTCGTATTGCGCAAACTGCCCAAACTGAAGGCCACAGGTACGCCTCCGTCAGCCTTGGGGGATCGGGAAAAGCTTACCAAGAACGTATAGTGTGCCGATCTGGTTCCGCCGTGATGTTTCTATGTGGGGCACCCCGGCCAGCTCTTCCCGCGCTTGGTTGGAGTGGAGTGGCTGGGCATGGGGCATCCTGGCTCTCTATTGGAATGCAGTTGGGGCTTGGCGTTTTGTGGGCTCATCATTGGGCCAGGAACGGACTTCAGCAAAACATTGTTTGTGGCTGCATAAAGGGTGTGAGATTTTTTGTCCTTTAGAATACTTGAGATGATTCCCATCAATACATGCGATAAGATCAAGACGAAACAGACGAAAGTCAACCTTCCCCAATGACACGCGCATTTGCTGCACTGGAGGTGACCCTCACCTTTGCCCCTCCCCTGATCCAAGATAGAGACATGGGGCATAGTTTGTTTGCTACAGGAAATTATGTTTAGAAGTCTCTAAATATTGTGTAATACCCTCTCTTCAATCAGGGGAGGGGCAAAGGGGGGGCTACATATAGTGCAGCAAATGCGCGTGTCATTTGAAAGGGTTGACTTTCGTCCGTTTCGTCTTTTTTCGATGAAATGGAGAAGGATTTCGCCCCGCGCCGGTCAGGGGGGGTTCAGAGTGTTCGCAGGTCAAGGAGCATCGCTCACCCCGTGCAACGGAGTTCAGCTCGCGATCCGTCTCTCGGCATTGACTTCACCTCGGGGACGTCCTTCCACTCGCTTCCAAGAGCCTAAAGATCGTCTTATCGCAGTGGAGCCACCCAGCTACCGCACATTCCAATTTCCACCCTCTCAAGCGGGTGCCGAGGGCCGCGCAACAGGCCGTCTCGGGCTTGGCACAGCTTCCGGCCTCAGCCGCACGCACTTTCATCTACACCGGCAATGTCCGAAACAGTTGATGGCAACGTTTTTCTTCATCAGATAGGCTCCGCCCGACGATCTCCTTCTGGACCCCGAGTACGTGCATAACATCGACACCCCCGAGCAAGCCAGCACACTGTGGCCAAGCCGAGCCTGCGGGAAGCCGCGGATGATGGCTTTCAATGGCGCCTTGCAGCTGAAACTCGTAGCGTTTGCTGCTCTGCCGTTCGGTAGTGCAGTCTATGCTATCATCGTCCAATCTCGAAAAGTAGACGGGGAGGGCAACAGCGTTCCTTCTATTTATGCCCGACCTGCCCTCTACCACACATGTTTGGCGATCCCGTCAGCACCATCCACCAACCAGTCTTTAAGGGGATTAAGATTCCGATTATTGAAGATAATAGTCAGCATAAAGAATTTATCCGCCAACGTAACTTGGTCCCCGACGGGGAACTCCCCGCTCCCACTCTCCAACGCCGCCTGCACCCTTTTGAGCGCTCTCTCAAAGTTAGCCGCATGCGCGTTGAACTTTGTCTCGTCAAACGGGACCATCTTCAGCACAGTCAACAACAGCGGGGGGATAGCTTTACCGTTGCGTCCGAAATACATTCTCAGGTCTGAAACAGCCGTAAATCGGGAATGCAGGCCGGATTCCAGTGGATGGCGCGGAGGAGGTAGATTAGGGATGAGTTGGTATCAGAGAGGAAACAGTCAAGATATGCCAGTCGTCAAGTCCCTCTTATCCCGAGGGTTCGCTAATACTTCCGGTGCCAAATATTACCCCCAAACATGACGACTACAGATGACTTTATTACTGTGACTATAAATTCCCACGCGCCTTTTTTAGGCTAGATATTAAAAAGATGATAACCAGGTCACCTACAGAGCCGGACAAAGAAAACATCTACGATAAGGGGTATTAGACTCTGGGACCCGGTTGAATTAGGTGAATTCTGGAATTAATAGCTATAAAAACCCTCTTCCGCCACTAACCTGACATGACTTGGAATATACCGAATTCTTTAAGGCCATAAGAACAGTGACAAAAGGTTGTGCGGGTAGTATGATTGCTACAATTACACGGCCTGAAAGCAAATATCACTTGAGCTCTGGTGTGACAGAGTCACGAACCAGGGGGAGGCAATACGGCGATATGTAAGCTCTGTTTTATATTATCGATATAACTGCTCCTTTTAGTATCAGCGACGGCACTTTACAGCTTCGCTCATCTAACTTGAAATCATGCGAAGGAGACTGATCTGGTGAAGCGGAGGTCGAAGAAGAGTTTAACGCATTTAACGACTTCTGATCTCTATCGTAATAATTTTAATCGTATGGTAAAAGCTACTTGCAAGGATGCCACTCGTCTACTATCAGACTCAAGTGTCAAAGTCAATGTATCTGTATTATATTCTTCTATAATATAGTATAATAATGTTATAAGTTTGAAATTAGTGTTGTTAGATCCTTTTAATTCTTTTTAATTTTTTAATAAGGTATAGGTTACTTACTTTTAATAATACGGCTTTCCGGACGAGTCACACATACACCCAGTACGCGTGTACGTCGTAATTAGAATTGTTACCTGGGAGCTATCTTTACAGATTACACGTTATCTGCTTTCTATGGATAGGAAACTTTAGCCGAGGGAAGGGGGGGGGACTGAAAAGGGGTCTTTGAGGCTGTATAGCGGCGGCGTATAGAATCACCCTAGCTCAGGGAAGTCGGGGAAGCTCAGGACAAATCAGCCACAGCTCACTCTAGCTCAGGACGACGAACGAAAAAGGAAATTTTATGTGCCTAGATTCGTCGCAGACAACTAGTTGTTGTTGGGAGGAGAAGCTTGCGGGTGGTGAGGCTGCGGATGGGAATCACGAAACAACTGGGGCAGATGACAGTGTAGGCACGAAGTTGCTAAAGGATTATCTACAGGACAATAGGCCTAGGAAGGCCTCTGCCCAACGGATGATCCAGGCTTTCCGGAAGAGAAGGGTTCGGATTCGTGAGGTGGGGAGGTGAATCGATCCCGGGACCACCATCTCAGCTTTGGGCAGGTGGTCATATTTTCCAACTTCGGCATTTCAACCCCTTGGGTTTCCTACGCCAATCTAGCGACTAGCCCATCCAGCAAAGGCCTCCAACGGCATAATCTTCAACGGCGCGGCCATATTTCCCTCCTCCTTCTCCACCTCCATCAGCCATGCCATCTTGGGGCTCGCCTTGTGCGCATCAACCGCTGCTTGGTCGGCGTATCTGGTCCCATCAGCTTCTGTCTCGGCCGCCAAATGAAAACAGCCCAAGACCCCTGAATCCAAAAACCAGGGGAAATGCGGGGGAAACATACGTCTCCCACACCATGAGCGTAGGCACCTCGGCGTCTACGACGCGGAACCACTTGTACTGCAGCACGCCCGGCTCGTTGGCTTGGACGTGCTCGGCGATGGACTGTGCGATTTCCTCGACCTAGATCGTGATTTTTGGTCAGCAGTGACGTCAAAAGAGGAGACTCTAAAAGAGGAGAAGCGGTGGACCCACGCGAGCGACCTTGTCGGGCTTGGGGTAGATGAGGGCGACGAGGTTGATGGTCATCTTGGCTGTTGGTGTTGATGAATGATTTGATTTAGGTAGTTGATGCAATGAGATTGAGTTCAGAACGGGAGTACTACGTTATCAGAGGAGGTTAATTTAAAGGGTTGGGCAGCAACGGCTTGGTCATTCTGTGGGGTATTTATGGGATTGCTGCACGTGTGTGGCACCGCGCCTCGGATGCAAGCGGGTAGACTCTTCCTGGGCGCTGACTGGAGACTCAGGCTTGGTATACGTAAGCACGATGGAGTAGAATGCGGCCGATGACTTAGCCAGAACGGGGCTCTCTGGGCAGTGCAGTGCTGCGAATGGCCAAACGCGACCGTGAAATTGGTGTTGGGACGTGGTGGGGAACAATCCATGTCTTATCGGAATTTGAAAGAGCGAGTACACGCAAGATTACGTATTGTTCGCACACATTTGAGCGTATACTCGTATCTTCAAACCCTGCTGGTGGCCAGACAAGACCATTGGCCAATCGTCCAGATAAACATCAGTGTGACTTGGAATCAAGCTCGGCAGTAACTCGCCAAGAGGAATTGCGCCAGCTCCTTGGATGCGGGTGCTCCCATGCCAAGAACTTTCAAGTTGTCATGGAATATTTGGAGATGCAGGTTTGGAGATGGTTGGGTACCTGCTACCTGTCTGGCAGTGAGACTTTGAAGGTGCCCCCTCTGGAATCTCTCGGCTGCTATACTGTTCATATGGAGGAGATTCTTCGTCTGAGGGCCGTCCCTGCCCAAAACAGACGAGTTCGATAGAAATACGGATTAACGGGCTCGAGCATTGGAATCAATGGGAACACAATTCCTATTGAACAACATGCGACACTGCTATGGTCCCTTTGCTCTTATAAACCAACGGTGGGGAATAAGTTGTGGCATTGGTTAGGTAGGTAGCATCTACGAAAAAGCTTCGTGCTGGCCACTAACCAGAATAAGTCTCGGAAGCCGGCACAAATGATGGCACAACCTGTCCGACGGTCTAGGTTATCGGCACCGGGTGCACCAAGCTGTCAGGCCACCTGGGTACTCGGAAAATAAATTGGCAGGCGTGACCGAGGCTTGTTTCGTCTTGGCCACGTCCTCTCCACTTGTCCGGCGATCCGATCAACTCTTCCAGCCCTCTCGAACCACCAGCGAGCACTCTTTCTACCATGCGACTATAGGTTGCACTGCACCTTATCCATTCATTCCAGAAGGTCCCGGCCGCTTCTGCAATGGAACCCCCATTCCGCGTTCCATGCCCCACCCATCCGGACCCTGGGCATTTCCCCACTCGTCAAAACCTCCCCGTGGCCCACCGCAATCAATCAATCACTCCTGCCGTACCTACCTACGCAATCACCGCCACCTTACCCAGGTACCGTCTCCGCATCACCACCAAATTAATCTGCCATCTTGCCGGCCGCCGCCATCCCCGCATCTCCCCCTGGCAGCTCGGGAGCTACTTTTGAGGGTCGGCCGCTGCCAGTCCCAGTTGGTGTCGCGGCCGGAGCATAACAGCCGAATAGGCTATGGCCAAGGGATATTGGTCGCTCCACACCTATGGTTGGCTACCGCCGACGGGGGCGCCGAGGACAAGCGGTACGGAGAGGACCGCCGCAGAAAGGGGGCGATTGATTGCGGTGTAAGTTACCTTGAGTTATAGTCCCGTCGTTTTTGCGAAATTGATGATGGGGGTGGATGGCCCGTCTTGGCGTGCTGTCTGATGGGCGGTGGGGTGTTCTTCTTTATATACGGGTAGGTGCTTGTCCGACTCGAGGGGCGAGGGGAGGGTCTGATCGTTGCTTGGATAGAGATAATTGTCCTGGCAGTTGTGTTTCTGTCGACCTGGATAAGGACGGTACTTGCTGTATAGGTAATACACAACGAGTCACAAATATCACCGCCACTATGCGTCTGTTGGAGATTGTGTCGGCTGCGGCAGCCCTCGTGGGCGCCGGTAGGTTTCCCTTTTTCATATGAACAAGAAGGCCTTGGCGTGTGCTGACGATGGATGCGCGGCAGTGAGTGCCGAGATCAAGCCGCTGCCGTTGCCCAAGAGCTGCTCGGGCGTGGCCGCGCAGCGTTACTCGCTCACGGCGGCGTCGGGATGGTCGGTGACCAAGATCGCGGGCGGGCTCAAGCAGGTGCGCACTGTGGTCTGGGACACGGAGGGCAACATGCTGGTGCTTCAGAACACCAAGGGCGCGTCGGTGCACACGTTCGGCGCCGACGGATGCGTCAACAGCACGACCATGCTGATCTCGGGCGGCGGCCTCAACCACGGCCTGGCCCTGTCGCCCGACGGCAAGACGCTGTACGCGTCATCCGAGACCACCGTCTACAGCTGGGCCTACGACGCCGCCACGCGCAAGACCAGCAACCAGAAGACCGTCGTGCGCGGCATGTCGACCGGCATCCACTCGTCGCGCACCGTCATGGTCGTCAAGAAGGATCCGCGCTTCCTGCTGGTCCAGGTCGGCAGCAACTCCAACTTCGACATGGCGTCCGCCCAGAAGAGCACCGGCCGCGCCATCATCAAGATCTTTGACGTCAGCAAGGCCCCCGCCACCGGCTGGAACTACAACACCGAGGGCGAGGTGTTTGGGTACGGTCTGCGCAACGAGATCGGCTTCGCCGAGGACCCGGCCGGTATTGTTTGGGGTGTCGAGAACAGCGGCGATGTAAGTCCCCCCTTGGCCCTACCTTACCATACAACTCTCTCTCTAACTCAAAACCCCCAGGATTTCGCACGCACTGAGAACGGCCAAAAGCGCGACATCCATACCAACAACCCCGCCGAGAAGCTCAACAACCGTATGCCCCTCCCCTCCTGAAAAGTACTTCCCAAAAGCTAACCCCTTCCCATCCAGTCGGCGACCCCCTCAAGACCCGCGACGCCTGGTACGGCTACCCGACCTGCTTCACAGTCTGGGACCCCTCCTCCTTCCCCTCGACCTCCCTCAAAACTGGCTCCCACTTCGTCGTCACCCCCAACGCCACCTTCAACGACGCCTCCTGCAACTCCCTCGCGGTGGCCCCCCGTCTCACCTTCCAAGCGCACTCGGCGCCCATCTGGAACACCTTCGACGCCGACGCCAAAAACATGTACGTCACCTTCCACGGCTCGTGGAACCGCCAGCCGGCGACCGGGTTCAAGGTCGTGCAGGTCCCGTTTACGAAGAAGGCCGATGGGAGCTACGACCCGGTCGCGCCCGCGGATAGCATGAAGGGGTATAATGACATTTGGAGCGTGGCGAATGCGGGGAGCTGTACGGCGAATGGGCTGACGAATAGTAACTGTATTCGGTTGACGGCGAGTAGTTGGGACCCTGCCGGGAGGGGGCTGTTTGTGGGGAGTGATAACTCGGCGGAGGGGGAGATTTTTATCCTTAGTCCGCCTAAGAGTTCGTAGATTGCCTCACTGAAATGGCAAGGGGGTCAAAAGGAAGGTGGAGGGGTGATATAGATGGGAGGCAAGAACGTTGTTCATGTATTTAGTATTGACATACATACATACATTAGGGGCGTCTAATCTAGATGTCGCTGCTCATAATGAGGTTTGTTTCCTTCACACCTTCACAACCGTAGCTTTACCCACAGCCACGACGCCCTGCCTCCAACAACTCAGACCAAAAAGCATGAAATTCTAGTAGCGCTAACTATGCTCAATCATAAGGACTCTACCATTAGCAGTAAGTATTAACATAACATGACACACACATATCATCACATCCCTCATATCCGAGGCAAGCAAGCACTCAGGCACCTAGATAGAGCTTCCAGTCCCACCCGAGCCTGTCAGCTGGCAGCAGCATCCATCTTATGTCCAAACTTCAAACTTCACATCTCACCTCACCTCAACAAATCCTCCACATACCCCAACTTCTCCCGCTTGTCATCCATCACCCTCGCATACTCCAACAGCAATCGCCACGTATAAAGCAGCATATCATCCTTCCTCAGGACCTTCTCCGCCCATCGCGCCGACTCCCTCGCAATCCTTTCAGCCTTCCAGTCCCTCCCGCCCAGGAAGTAGTCCATCACCCCATATATATCCATATACGAGTTATCAAACGGCACAAAGTGCACCCACGGCATGAGCCGCGCGTCATGCCACTCCGCATAAATCGTGCTCTTGAGCGTCACCGACGTCGACAGCAAGAAGGCGCGGTACCTCCCCGAGAAGGAATTCCCGTCCACGTCGGGGAGGTACTTGTAGTCGTAGAGCTTCTCAAAGGGGATGCCGTTGGCGAGGGTGTAGAAGTTGTCGTTGTGCTTGCAGGTTTTGAGCTTCTTGCCGTCGGGGGCGCGCTCTTCGGGGGAGCAGATGAAGGTGTTGAAGGCGACGTCGGAGAAGGAGGAGACCCACTCGCCGAGGCGGCCAGACTGGCGGGAGGGGATGGAGAAAGCGTCGGATTCGGGGGGCGGGAGGCGGAAGGAGGGGGCGGCGGAGAGGTCGCCTGCTTCGAGCTGGGCAACGGTGGTGCCGTTGAGCATCTGGACGAAGCGGTGGCGGTGGTTGTGCCACCAGTTGTCGTCCTTGTTGCGGGCGCCCGAGGCGGCACCGCGCCAGAGGAGGCCGTCCTTTTTCTCAGCCCAGGGGATGCCGCGGAAGTTGCCGCCGCTGTAGTCGGTGCGCTCGTCGTCGCCAAGGTACATAGCGGAAGGGATGAGGAGCTCGTTGTTGGTAGGCAGCTTACACTCGCCGAAGACGGGCATGAGCTGCTTAGTCGTGGACATGCTGATGGCTTCGATGAAGGTGCCGTGCATGCCGCGGAGGTGGGGTTGTAAACAGGGGTCCATCGCCGCGGTGAAGTTGTAGATGTAGCCGTCGCGTGTGTATTCGGGCACCGGGGCCAATGGGAACTCGATGGTGTCGTTGAAGGTGGGGAGGGACGAGACTTTGCGGCCTGTGGTGTCGGGTGGGCAGGCGTCGCGCACAAAGTCCCAGAACTTGTGGGAGTCCTGGTGTAGCCAGTTGGGGTCGTACCGCTCGGCGTCCTCGACGTCTGCGACGCCGCTGTAGGTCTGTACGGCGTCGCTCGGTGCGATGGTGGTGCGCTTCTGCTTCTCGGCGGCCACCATCTTGTTGATGTCGTCCCACGGCACCATGACACGCGACTCGTCCATGTGGTTGACGAACATGTCGAGGTCGGGCAGGTGCGGCATCATCTTCTCGACCAGCTTCATCCACTGGCGCATGCGGAAGGGCGGCTCGGCCTCGTCGGTGACGGGGATGACCTTGCCATTGCGGACGGCGATGGTGTGTGACTGCTTGTGCGCGCGGGCGCGGATGGCGCGCGGCTCGAGGCCCCAGAAGGGGTTGATGTCGTGGTGGATGCGGTCGAAGAACTCCTCGACGATGACGGCGTCTTTTTCCGTCGCGGCCGCGAACCACTTGTCGAAGCCGGGAGGCGGATGGCGCCCGCGGCGCTCGCGGTAGCGGGCTGCGGCCTGGTCGAGCGTGACGGAGCGCTTGCCCAGGAGTCCGTTAAACTCGAGGCGCGCATCGCGGATCAGGTCGTCGATCGGGTGGTGCGGCAGCGGCGGTCGCTCGGAGGGGGGGTGACTGGAGTTCGAAGCGGGCCGACCGTTGGAGCCAGGCTTTGATGGGAAGCCGGCGCCAGGCCGCCAGGGCGAGACGTGGAAGCCCGAGTCGCCGCCGCCGAAGAGGAGGAACAGCGACCCAAACACCGCGACCAGCACAAAGAGCGCTGGTACCACCTGGTGCGCGCGCGCCGGCTTCTGAAGCAGCGAAAACATTGTCCCCCGCAGGAAAGACGTCAACCGAATCATTGTGCGCTGCTCGTTGGTTCACCTCCTCATCTTGCGTGACGTGTCCACAGCGCCGAGAGGGTTAGGGTCCGCCCGAGAATGCGATTCTGCGTCGGTTGGTCGCGATGCTCGTCGGGCTGTTTGCTCTCGTGCGACGATGGGACGATGGAATGCTGTCTCAAAGTAAGGGCGACGCAAAGGGCGAGGGTTCGAGGTTCTCCGCGAGATAAAAGATTTGATTGCATGCCCCTGCACAACCACGTAAAATGCGACGGTTGAGGATCCCACAAGGGCTGGATGCACCCCATGCGCCCTCTGCGCCAATGATCCCCGCCAAAGACCCCGCCAAGCTCTCGCCAAGCCAAAAGTTTGACGGGAGAAGCCTGGCTCGCCTGGAGATTTGCGACTTGCGTCGGCGCAGCACATTTTCCGAAGCGACCAGCAAAAGGGTCACCCCTTTCCAGAACGTCGGGAGAGTGGAATTCCCATGTCCCAGGTTTCCCCAACTGCCACGCGGTCGAGTGGACACTGACAAAGATGAAGATGGGATCACCACCTCAAAGCCCCCGCAAGGTAACAAGACTTCGAGGTACCCCACCTCATCAGTACCCAGCAAGGTTCTTTTGCCCAGCAGCCGTACCTCTTTGAGTTCGCGGAAGACCAAGTTCCACAAAGCTGGCATCCAGTACCACAGAACAACATAATTCCTCGGGTAAAACCCCGCCCAATGGAAGCATTCCATTGTAGTCACCAAGTACCAGAATTACTTAACCCCCTCACCTCACCTCAACCCTCTTTCACCTTCCCATCCCGCCCCAGACCTCATCCCACACAACAACGACTCCCAAAACCACACCTAGGTAACCCGATCATAAAGCCAGAAATACCTAGGCAGCCACATCACAAAGCCAACCCCACCACACCACAAAGCCACCTAACGTGCAAATGGCCAACTGCGTCGGCAACCCAACCTTCCTCCCCCCCCCCCCCACACACCCCCCCCCCCC
>Ga0247758_1000589_pt1 | contig 31948 bp, 18 predicted proteins | sample UWRJL156409C4_FD_180950 | JGI IMG/M metagenome (GOLD analysis project Ga0247758, IMG submission 180950) | Plant litter microbial communities from Arlington Agricultural Research Station in Wisconsin, United States - UWRJ-L156-409C-4 | ecosystem: Environmental > Terrestrial > Plant litter >... | reverse complement strand
ACCTCCAAACCAATAACACTCCTCCTCCCCATCTCCACCCCCTGCTCCACCTCCATCTCTATCGTGATATCCCCCTCCTCCATCTCCTTCACCAATAACGCCCCCAGCGCGGCCGACGCGCTCCCCGTCGCCGGATCCTCCATCACATCATCCAGCGGCGCGAACATGCGCGCCCGGATCTTCCACGGATCTTCCTTGTCGCGGACGTACAAAAACAGAGGGAACTCCGGGGCGCTGTCGTGGAATGTGGTGTTTGCGTCGTGAAAGACCGACACGTTGGGACGCGCGGCGCCGAGGGCGGAGAGGGAGGTTAGTTCGGCAAAGGCGAAAGCGAGCCCGACGGAGGCGATGATGGGCGCCTGGGGCGTGATGGAGATTTGGGACGTGGCGATGGAGGCGCAGCGCGCGATGAGCTCGATTGGGATGTGCGGGCCGAGTGTGAGGGGGCCGGGGGCGCGGATGGTGGCGCTGGTTACAGCGGAGGTGGGATTGGAGGGGTCACTACGGAGGAGGGTGACGGCGACGAGGCCGGCGGCTTCTTCGAAGGTGAGGGTGGAGGTGAGGGGTTTGTTGAAGAGGGTCGGGAGCTGGCCGAGGACGAAGGCCGTGCCGACGTTGGGGTGCCCGGCGAAGGGCACTTCGGTGGTTGGGGTGAAGATGCGCACGTGGGCGGTGTTGGCGGGGTCGGCGGGCGGGAGGACGAAGGTGGTTTCGGAGTAGTTGAACTCTCGCGCGATGGATTGCATCGCGGCCGTTGAGAGGCCGCGCGCGTCGGCGATGACGGCGAGCGGGTTGCCCGCGAAGCGCTCGGTAGTGAAGACATCGACGGTGACGAAATTGACGGTAGGCATTTTGTTGGTTGGTGTGCAGCGGGTTTATTGCCTTGGTGATTGAGCGATGGATTGAAGCGAAATGTTGGTTGGAAGGCAAATGGAAGGATTCATCGCGGAGCGGTCCTTGAAGCGGGGCTAACTCCGCAGCTTTCCGGGCCCGGTGATCCACACGGCACGCGGGGGCGTGCGCCCTCCCGAACACATGGGATGAAAAATGCGAGCAAACCTGGAACCCGGGTTGCTGGTTCACTGGCAGGCCAATCAGGGCCCAACACCCCTATCAGGCCCAAACATCCCAAAGCAGCGAAGTTCCGTCATGCGGCAAAAGCAGGTAGTAATAGTAATAAGTTGGGAGAACGTGGCTGTAAGCACCCGCGAACCCATCGCCTGGGCGTAAACGCCGTCAGCCGCATCCCACTGGCACAGTTGCCAATCGCAAGGCAGAACCGTGCTTTAGCCGAAAACAGGTCTCACACACGCGCCCCACAATGCCACCCCTTGAGGAATAGTGGCGGGCAGCGAGTACTAACTCCTTCCTCAGAGAGTGCTCATTCATACTTCGATACCTCCCTGAGATCTCGCTCCTGCCAAGATGTCTGCGTTCAGCCTTATCCCCGTTGCCCAGTGGGTCGCCATCTTCCTGCCCACGCTGTACATCGGCAGGTCTCCCCATGGCAGCCTTGGCGATCTCCCCGACTCGACTAACACACAGCCGTGCAGGCATCGCGGCCCAAGACTCGATTCGCATCTTTAACGCCATCAAGACCAACATGCCTGGAAAGGTCCTCGCGAAGCAATGGCTCGAAGTGTACCGCCAGGGGCCATACTGTACGTCCAACACTCTAACCAAAGCCACCCTCCGAAACATCCTTTACACCACCCTAAAATCGATATCACGAATTTCCCTTTCCTTCTTCGGACCTGAGCAGTTGCCACCTTGGCCTAAGCCATACTAAGCGAGGGGGCCACGGTTCTGGGCTACCTCGGCTATACTTGACACGGTCTAAAACGGTCGTGGAGTGGCGAGGACCCAGTTTTGGGACCTCGCTCCTGCACAAACGGCCAATCCACTGTCCTGCTCGCGGCAAGAACCCCGCACGTCTACAACCAGTTGTTGCTGTGCCGCGGTTCCAGACGGCCGCAGCTACGGATGCATCAGACACCTGTCCGACGTGAATTGGCTGTAGGCCCCACCGACCTTTCGTTGAAGGCGCTGCCAAGCCCGAACCGGCCATCCACGTCCTCTCAGTCACTAGGTCAATGGGGTTTCGGGAGACGCGACAATCAAAGTTCAGCATTGGTTACGCAACATGCGCAGCCACTTCTCAGCCAATCCTGCCCCATCAACAACCGCAGGGCCAACTGCAAGCCACCCCCAGGTGGTCAGTCAGAACAACCGCGGTTCTCCTGTCGTCCTGCTCCAGAGCATCGCATTCTTCAACATCGCAATTAACGGCGATAACCACGGATATCCTTAACCTCTCCGGCACCACGCCCAGACGGGAAAAGCGGTGCGCGGGTCCAGCTACGACACTCAGTTGATACATTAGAGGCGCCACCAGACTTGCAAGCAACCATGTCGGACATTTCCTCGACGGCCAACGGCACCACCGCATACACCCCTTCAATAACCGATCCTAGCGTGGCCGAAGAACCTAGCACTGGTTTCCATTCCTACACTGTTCCCTGGCCGGGAAACACGTACATCATTCTCGAGCAAGCCTCCCGGCGAGCCATAACGCTCACTGCATCTAGAATCCGTCTCCAGCACATCTCAGAGCAGACACAAGACACGGGGAACCGTTGGCTCTGCGTCGAGGACAGCGGCTATCTTGGATTCCACAACACCAAGTCAGGCACGTACCTGGGCCACAACGAATGGGCCATGCGTGCCACCTCCACCCGCTTCACCTCATGGGAGTCATTTACGGCCAGAGCTCACCCACAAGGGGGATATCAGCTACATATGCCGCGTTGGTGGTATCGTCTCAAGATAGTTGTGGTTGCCAGTGATGGGTGTGGATTGGAGGCGAGAAATCACGGGGAAACCCGATGGGAATTTGTAAAAGCCTAAGGAGACTAAGGATAGAAGTTTATTTGCGGTTTTTTGCCAATTTAACTTGAAGAGCTTCTTATAACAACGCTTATCTATCGCCGTACATCTTTATTCTCATGCCCGCCTCACGCACATGTCGGACCTGAGAGAAGTTCGCAAATGGGGAAGCTGCATCTTGCTTAACATGAAGTAAGCCATACAAGGCCGCTGCCCTTCGCTCCAAATATGTAGATAAGGCTAAAATAAAACAAAAGGATAGAAGCAAATGTGAAAGAGACCTCTCAAGTTAACCACCCGGTCTCGGACCCCAATACATGTAGCTTCAATTACATCCGACATCCACCCATACTCGCTCTTCGGGATAAAGGCTGTAATTGATCTCACTAATTAGTCTGTTAGCGTTATCGTTAAAGTTTATAAGATCTAGTCCTTTTTGTCTCGGCGCCTGTGCGATTCGATTCGGAAGCGGCTGGTACGTAATAGACACGACGATGCCTGGCACTCTGAGAAATGTGCTTGAGACGTTTTGCCAGTGCGCATGGGGGCCCTCTACCATATCTTCCCGTTCGCCGCGGACGGTAGTGGCGTCGTCTCAATTCCGATCATGATCAACTCCCCTTGATAATAACCCAGTTTCTAAACGCCATCAAATCCGCATACGTCCAGTTTCCGGACCGTGTTGAGTAGCGGCCCGATGCTCGTGAAGTTGTCGAACGTCCCCAGTGGAACCACCGGCCCGTCATAAAACAAATTCAAGATCCACGAATTCACAAGATTTAAATTCGTCCTCTCCGCCAGTGAAGACTTGGGTGCGAGCCATTCCAACTGCAGGCTAAAAGATAATTAGGGCCGCCAGCTACCGAAGACCAACACATCGTGTTGCGGATGAATTCATCCATAAACGGAACGGCAAATTGGCTTGCGACTGAGGCTCCATGGGGTAGCAGTGGGGCATCTAGGTCCAAGGGCTGGAGTGCATAGGATGAGGAATGATGGGGGAATTTAGAGTGTAAAAGATCCAAACTAGTCGTGTCGCACGGGAAGAAGTCATAGTAAATTTGGACTTACCAAGACCAATTAATCTACCAATACAAGGGCCCAGACGGCCGTCTCAAGGATAACTCCAGGTTTCACACCCTTCTTCTCACTCTCCTATGTCTGGCATTTCCAGGCAACATCCCTCTCCACCCAAGGTCTACACCGCTCATGGACATGTATCCGTCCCTCTCCTTTGGCCCCTATGTTCTTTAGTAACAATACACACCTTTTGAATCCATCCGGGCATAACTCGGTATGGTCTGAGCCAAGGGCCAGAGGTTTGAATCAGAGAAACTGCTTAGAGGCCCTCGAAGCAGAACCGCTGCGGCTGTTTTGCCGAAGAACAGAATTACTACACGGATTGTTCGACCTAGCGCATACATTAGGCGTAGAAGAGCGGCCCGAGATTTTGTACTGATGTGCAAATGACAGCATGGGCTAGATTATCCCAGCTCATAAAAAGAACCAATAGTCCGACTGACGAAAGGTGAACTGGGCCCCACAATATATTAACTAACACGGTGATCTTGCCCATATCTGGAGTCTCGAGTAAGACTATAAAGAATAAATGAGGCACGCACTATCCGTTGCGAGCTAATTCGAACCTCATGCCGATCTAGCATGTCCCTGTTTTGCCAGGATTGTCTTCCCTATAGATTCCAGATCCATAGAAAGCTCCGCCTCGCTAAGGCTCTGACTTACAGCTTTGGCGCCCCTCTCAATCACGTCGGCTGTGTATGCTTTGATAGCCTCCTCCCTATCCACTCCTCCGTCACGCACCGAAACAAGCGCCTGGACGTAACGCTCAGCATCTAGAACGGCATGCTGAAAGCCCTGGCCACGATAGACGAGCATCGGATGGGCTGCGTCACCAGCGAGTGTGATACGGCCATGCGTATCCCACATCACAGGCACCCATGTACGCATCTCGTCGATATAGCATGGGTCGCTATCGCGCGTCCATTCAATCTGCGAGCGGAATGGCTCGATCACATCTTCCGAGGTCGCCTTGATAAATGCCAGCGCTTCTGGGCCCTTCTGCGCGGGCGGCTCGGGGAGTCTGCTGCGGCGCCAAATCTTGATCCATGCGATGGTCCATGCAGACATGTCTTTTGGGTCATCGGCATACATGACTGAGACGGTTTTCTATTAGACAGCCTCGAACACAGCGAATTACGCAATAAGGTTAGGCAAGTTTATACGTACCGGCGAGCCCACAGTTCGATGTTGTACCCACGGTCACTGCGGCGAGGGGATGCAGCTTTATCACGGGCTCGACCTTTTCAGCGTCGTGGTGCGTTACATAGCCCGTAGCGCACATGAGACCAGACGGCTTGGCCTGCGCAACCTCGTCGTCGCCGAACAATAGCTCGCGTGCCTTAGACGATGCGCCGTCTGTGCCGAGGACATAGTCGGCCTCAACCGTTGTTCCATCGGCGAAAATAAGCCGGACGGGTCCATGCCCTCCGTTGAAGTCGATCTTCTCGAGCCGCTTATTCCAATGAATCGCACTGGCAGCGATGAATTCTGCAGCCATAATACGGCGCAGGCGTTGGCGCGTAATACGTCTCAGCCCAGGCATGGCGCTGCGGAACATGACTTCGCCGGTTTGTCCATTAATGCACAGCATCGTCTCGACCTCGGGCGTGTACTCGACGTGGGGAGTGCAAACGGCCTGAGGGAAGCTGGCAAGCGCAGAATCCGACAGCAGGCCTTTGAGCGTCGGCAGCGCCCAGTGTATTGAAAGAGGCCAATCGCGCATGCGTGCGTCCAGACCGGCGTCTCGATCGAACAAGACAACGTCGAAGCCCGCGTTCTTCAAGCCGTGAGCTGTGAGGAGGCCCGTGAGCCCTGCGCCAATGATGGCAACTGTGGGGGATTGAATCTCCATCCTGGTCATCACTTGTGATGGAAGTGGGTTCTCCTAACAACTTAGAGTTTCGCCGAAAGTCGATCGCTAAGAAGAAAGAGTTTGATGATGGAGCTGGCATAACCCTGCGGCAGACGCGCCAGCTCTTTTCTTTATCAAAATCAACAAACCGGAGATAGCCTGCACCGGAGGCCGGTGTTGGGGGCTCCCGGGGCTGTTCAGCTTTCGTAAGAGTGGCGGCTAGGGAGCCAATCGGGCCCGGGGCGAAGACCGCCCACCCGAGAGATGTTTACTACGTGGGAATGTCCAACCCAGTCGAGGGAGACAGCTGCATACCGTTAAGTGGGTCCCATGCCGGCTGGGCCTTTGATCTGCTATCGGGCCTCACTGTTGGATGTCTAGAGGAAGTGCAACCGCTCCGATGCGCACCACTCCTAGCTATCTGCACCGATGGCAAGGGCTCTTGTCCGGCGCTTTCCAGTGCGGGAATTCTAGTTGTACCCAGTTGCCTGTTCCAGCTTGGCTGAGCTTTGCAGTCATCAGTGCCATCACAGAGCCACGCATTTCGCAAGACAGCCGCCACCATGCAGCCACATTTGAATATCACCAGAGACGACTGCGAGGGGTACCACCTCGCCACACAGCACTTCGGACCCCCTCGCGTTTGCCGACGTGTGGCCCCTCTCCCGCATGTTTTCCTTCCTTTTTATGTTCCTCGCAGGCCGAATTTCCCGGCATGACGATTCGCACAGCCTCTGCTATGACGGTGTACAATTTGGGATAATAACTTTATCATCCTTACCAATAATTGAGAGGTCCGTATGTTATAACTTTCCTATAATACTGCAAGTGAACAAGGGCAACCCCCCGATGGAAATTAAGACCGGAATAGTCGATAAGAAAGTCCCGACAGCCAGCAAGAGCAAGCCTTAGGAGCAGAGCGAAGAAAATAAGGGGGTAAGGGTCGCCCCGATAGAGAAGAGGGTCAGAGTTTAACTATTTCTTATCCTCAGTTAATTTCTCCACTGTTTTATACTAAAGTTGCCATCCGGAGATTCCGGTACATTGCTTGGTTTTGACCGTAGAGGGCGCAAGGGGGAAACCAACCAATCAAGGTGGACCCGAGGCACCGGGGACCCGGCCCCGGGTCCAGACATACCAACCGACAATGACACAGGTATATAGACGGGCCCCGCGGCCCAGTAACGAGGAAGCGACCCTGGTTCCTCACGCAAGCAATTCAATCGGTCCATTGTCTACAATCTTCTGCGAAGCTCTTTGTAGAGCAACCCACAGGACAGTGACCACTCGCCTGGCACTTGCGTGCAACCTTCGTTCCCCACTGCCAATTACCCACAGGCGTCCTACCTTGCAGTCCGCACTCCCCACACAAGTACGGGTTGTAACAAAAGCCCAGGTGCCACGATGGAGGCGCCACCAAACTTAATAACCTCTCCGATCTGAGACGACGTCCGTCGATTCAGCAACGGAATCATCCAGCCGACCACGGAATCATCAAACTAGCCGCACGGCATCATCAGGTCAATCACAGCATCATTGATCTGATAGGCCGATCGGCGACTCCGGGCCCGTTAGGAGCCATAACAATAGCCACAGCCTGGACCGATCCAAAAGAGGCTAGGCTTTAATACCAACACACTTGTTAAACTTCAGGAACCCACAGGGCTGTAGTACAGCGGCTGTGGCTCAGAGGAAGAAGTACGTACTGGTCCAAGCCGTACTACAGTGCCTACGGCACTGTAGGAAGCAAACGAAGACCTGAATTACAGGGCAGTGCCACTGTAAATAAGGGTGTCACAGCGAATATTAACGCTGGAAACAAGAGGATCCGGAAGGCAGTGCCTTATGTAATGACTGGAAAAGAGTAGAGTTGCTTGCTTTAGATAGAATTAGATACAGGAGAGGAGAGGGCCTGTTATAGGCTGTGGGAGGCTCTGGAAGAATTCCAGAGCCTTCTGTGAAGTGGAACTAACTAATACAATAATGGAATAGTACTGTTCTGAACCATTCTACGTGGTTCTGTTAACATAGTGGCTGACGTGGCCACTGTGATGTTCTAGTTGATCTGTGGGGCAGTAGCCCCACTGGATTCAGGGGGTTCCACCCCCTTGAATTCCAGAAGGTTCGGAGTGCTCCAGGGGCCCCAAGGGGCCCTAGAGTGGGTTGGAATCTTCTGGAACCCTCTGGGGTTCCAGAAGATTCGGCTGGTGGTTTCAGGGTACGCAACCACACTACAGGGTACCCGGTACAGGGTACTCAGTGGCTAGAAAATTAACAAATATCCTGGTATGTTAAAAACTATCCTAGTTTTAATATTAGGATACTACGTACTATCCTACGGACCAGACTAGAATACTATATATGTTATAACCTGTGCCCGAGTAGGGATAGGCCTGTAAAGCCAGACGCTTAAGGTATTAACAGTAGTAAATAAAGGTTGTCGTAAGTATTAGATAGTAAATTACCGTCATTATAAGTGGTTCTGCAGAGAGCTTGTTGAGCGTAATAAGATTATGGATAATAAACTTTATTGCTTTTGTGAGGAATCAAGACCTGTTTTTTACTGTTAACAACTACTGTTAACTATATAGTTGTTAGCCGTTTATAGCCTGGGGCCTGCGCCAGGCTACAGGCCGTTTCTTATTAGTTACATAGCTTTATTGTGCCGTTTTCTTTTAGCTTATTATACCTCTTATGGAAATCACGTGAGTGTAGGGTCGTGACAATGTACTAGAAGTTTGGACCCCCTAACCAATCCCCCTGCTAGCCGATTATGAGATTTTACCACTTTAATTTCTCCACTACATTACATAATACAATTGAACTTTTAACTTACTATTGACTCGGGGCGTTTGTTCAGGCCGACCCTGTCGTTCTTTTTAGGCTCTGTGTGTAATATTACTGTAGCCGTTTATATACATAGCGATGCGTTCTCTGGCGCGTGCTACCGTTAAAAAGGGGCCGCGCCGCGCTATTACAACCTGCACCTGACACAGGCCTTAAGAGGACTGGTGCGGGTTAAGACAGAACGTATAGCAGGACGCCAATAGGTAAGGGGCGTTCTGAAGACGGCTTGTTAAGCTAGCACTCCTAGACGGGGGGTTTAATGTCACTATAAGTCGTTGTTATTATAATATATAGAGGTGAGTCTGAACAGTAGGATATAAATGAACAATTAAATACTAGTGTGAGGAACCAGAGTCCCTTACGGTAGTTATAGGTATAACTATAGCTATCTATACTGATTAGCTAAAAGGTACTTTATACTTTAATTACTATGTTTACTTAACATAAGGAGTGATTATAGTGATTAGAATTCCTCTAATCACTGTGATCACCGTGCTTTTAGCGAGATCAGAGTAATCACTCAATGATTAATTATAGGGGCTTCAGGTCTTTACACCCCTAGCCTAATACGTAATACTATACGTACTGCCTTTCTACACTATTCCTTTTATAAGGGATTTATCAGGCTACCCCAGCTTAAGTAACAGCCTATAAGGTCGTCACACAATTCCCCCTCTTTATCGTTCTTTTTCCATAAAAAATTACTTATACGTTCCTTCTTTTCTTCACCAGTTATCATATCGTCTAACTGGGTAATTAAGAACAGGAGAAACGCAGTACCCTTATTAACTGAACGCCGCATTACTAACGCTAAGTTTATTCTTACTTTCAGGATCGTCATACCCGTAAAGTGTAACCACTACCACCACCTAAACCTGCCAAACTATAAGGTAGTTAGTAAAACTAAGTCGTACAGCTATTATATAGCAGCTGGTAAAGTTATATACTTATCTTATAACGTTTACGGAAACGATCCGTCTATCTTACACGGGGTTCTAAACGAAAAAAAACACCTTAACACTAAGGAGTGTAAAACTACCCTCCTTTTTCACAATACGGCCTTTAAGCTTCTACACCTTAAGGACTAATAGAAAGGACTGGCGTGGTAGGCAGACAAACTTTTTAACTATAAGTTTAACATCATAGCAGAGGAGGAGTGTAAGGCTTAGGAAATAACTGTGCTAGTTCTTAAGTTCGACTAAGGAAGCCTCTTAGCGGAGCCGGCGTGTAGTTCCTTTTCCAGGGGGTCGCCATAACTGGCGACTTCTTCTTAACTTAGTCCGTCACTTAAACGAAAACGGCCTTCCTGGCGTAATAACGGCATACCTGCCCGTTTTTCTTTTACTAACCTTTTTTTTTAACAGTACTTATTCTTATACAGAACGCACCAAAAGTTCTAAAGGCCCAGCCTCCTTATTAAGTCTAAAGTCCTTATAACCTTAATTAAAGGTTCTAATAAATATCCTCCTATACTTATTAAGGAATTTCCTACCGCTTCTTAAACTTTAAGTCTTATAATAGTCTTACTTTTTAATATAATAGTTTAAATGTTAAATCTTATCTTATTTCTAATTCTTATTATTAGTTTTAACCAGTCTAGATTTTTTCAATAGAACTCTATAATCAGGTTTAGGCACTTAAGATTTTTAATTAGCTCTTATAAGTTACTTTTAAAACTGTAATCTAGCTACTTAACGAGATACTTAAATGTGTTCTTTCCCTTCCGTAAATCCATAACTTCCTTAACGTTATACTTATCCTTATCCACATTAATCTTAACCTTCTTTTTTAAAGGAACTCCCTTTAAAACAGGTTTTAAAAGTAAAACATGGAAAACTTTAATCCTCACCTTTATACTGGCAGGTAAGTCTAATTTATAATTAAAGGTAGTAACCTTTTTCTTAATTTAGAACGGTCTATACCTTTTAAAGTTAAGCTTTTTACTAAGTCGTTTTAAATATAGGTTTTATGAAAAAAGGTAAACGTAATCCCCCTTTTAAAGAGTTAATCCCTTAACTTATTTACTATTATAATAAAGTCCTTTTTTAAGCATTAGCTGCTTAGTTTAATATTTATTAGTAAACTTCTTTATTTATTTACGTGTAAACTTAAGTTTAGCTTATAGATAGTTATATAATTCTTACATCTAATCTGTACGGATTACAGCTTAAAAAGCGCTAATAAGCGGGCCTTAATAGAGCTTAAGCTCCTTATTATAATTAGTAAAGAATAGTAATATACCTATTAACTTAACTAATATTATATTATAAGTTATCTATACTGTTAGTAACAGTTTAAGCTAATTATCTTATTTAAAGTTAACGTAAGCTTAAAGATACGTTATAAGTATCTAATTAACTCTCTCTATTTAGCTATTTATCTATAGGTAGAATGTTATTAAGAGCTTACTTTTCACACCCATTCTTTACATTAATCTTTACTAGAACTTTAATACGATTAGCTTATCTTAATCTATAATAATGTTATCTGGCTAAAGGTGTTATGAAACTACCTCTTTCTTAAAGATATAAGTAAGTTATTCCACTATTATATCCTTTAAGGTTAATAGGAAGTAAGCCCACTTTATTAATCTGTTAACCATTATAAAGATCTAGTTATAAGTAACTCTTATAATAGGGTCCCTAGACTTTAGAATCCCAGTAATAAAGTTAAGCAAGATGGAACTTTATAACACTTATAGTATAGGGAGTAATTTAAGAAGTCTGTAAGGCTTATAATGTCAGTTTTACTTCCTATAGCAAATGTTATAATTATTAACCATTTCCTTAACTAACTTCTTCATTCTTAAGAAGGCGTACGTTTATTAAGCCTATATAAAAGTCTTAACTTAGCTTATATGTCCTTTAAGTTAAGACTTATAAACCTGTTAAATATACTCTTTCCGTTTATCTAAGTTATAAATGTACAGTTTCTCTTAATACTAAAGCCTTACTCCTAATTTAAGTATACCGTCTACACCTTTTAATAACTATTCCAGTTAATAACTAGTTTCGTTATAATTTAAATACTTTAAGCACTCCTTACTATAATCTTACACATGTCTTAAAAAGTCTCCTAACAGACACTTATATTTATAAGTACCTTCCATTAACCTTTTTATTTAAAAGTCTTATTATTACTAATAAATGTTATACTTTATTTATAAGTTTATATAAACGTTAATAATTTATTCTAGCGTCTAGTTATCTGACACTTACGGTGTATGCTTTAATATACCGTTCTTAGCTTTATTAAATATAGTAACGGGGATTAGGACTAAATTAGCTGTGACGACCCTGTAAGCTGTCACTTGGGCCGGAACGGCCCGACGAATCCCCCGCATAAGAAACAGTGCAGGAAGACAGTACGCACGGTACTGCGCACTAGGCTAGGGGTGTAAAGACCCGAAGCCCCTACGACTAACCAGCAGCTGCTCAGTCTTAGTAAAGGTGCTTACTTACTAAGCATCTGTAAGACCTTTAAGCAGGAGGTGCTTAGCAGCAGGTTACTTAGTTCCTTACTAAATAACAGGCCATTAAGTAAGGTATAAGGTACCTTTAGCTAGTTAGTATAGATAGTTATAGTTATACCTATAACTACTGTAAGGGACTTTAGTTCCTCACACTAATATTTAATTATTTATTTATATCTTACTGTTTAGACTTACCTTTATACATTATAGTAACAGCGACTTACAGTAACATTAAACCTCTTATTTAAAAGTACTAGCTTAATAAGCCGTTTTTAGAACGCCCCTTACCTATTAACATCTTATTATACATTTTATCTTAACTTACACTAGTCTTCTTAAGGCCTATATTAGGTATAGGTTGTAATATAATATTAACGTCGAGTTCTAAACGCTATTTATTAAATTTCCAGACATTACCTTTTTCCTACTAACATATCAACCTCTAGAAAAGGTAAGAAGATTAAGAAAGCGTAAGCTTAACCTTAGCTCCTTATTATTAATAAGTTAACTATACGCCTTAAAGACTTAAACTTTAACTAGTAAGAACTAGTTAAAGAACTTAATAAAGCTTTCCCTAAAGACACTAAAAGCCGCATTAGCCTTATTAAGAAACTTTAAGCCTAATTTAACACTGTTAAGTTAGAAAATAACGACCTTAAAGGCTTACAGAAAAAATAAGTAAAGCTCCCCTTACCGTTACACTTTAAAGGAGATTTTATATAGTTAAAGTCTTAAATAGCTTAACTTTAAAGTTATATTACTTATTATAATAAGTAATTTTTTAAAGAAGAAGGAAAGGTTAGGTTTGCAGGAGCCTTACTAGATAAAGTAGTAGCTCGCTAATATAAACCTTATATAAAGATAATTAACGACCTCTTTATAGATAAAGTTTGAAAGGAGGCCCTTAAGACTTAAGCCCTTTTTAACGACTTTAACGTTTTTATTAATTAACTCTAAACTGAGTTTAGAGAATTAAATACCCCTAGGTAGGCTAAATAACGCCTTATAGTTTTAAAGCAGACATCTTTAATCTTTAAGTTCTTTACACACTTTAAGTTAGAAGTAGTAAAGACTAAGCTTAGCTAAAAGGCCTTAGTAATATTATTTTAAAGTAGTTTAAAGGAGCATGTTATTAAAGACCTTTATTAAGAGGATTAGTTAAATTACTTTTAAGAGTTAATTAAGATAATTATTAAGGCTAATAACTAGTATTATAATTACTATTATTAAAAGAACTTCTGGAAAGAATAAACCCTTTATTAGCTAAGTAAATTAAAGAAAGGGAGTTAGTTAATTATAACAGGTTATCACCCTAGATTAATAGATATTAATATAGTAAATTACCAGAACTGACTTAACCGTGATAAACCTTAACGACAGTAATAGTAGAAGCAGTCTAAAGACCTATTATAAGTCCAGTGTTTTAACTGTAATAAGAAAGGTTATATAACGCAGTAGTACTTGTTATTAAAACAAATCGGTTAGAAGCTAGTTTTAAAGGGAGGAAAGCATATTAAGTTTAACTTAAGAGATATTTATATTAGGATAGTAAGTAACGAAAAAGATTATATTTAGATAGATAAATGTGAATTAGGAGATAAGGAAGAGAAGGAAGAAGAACCTTAAGACGTAATGTACCTAATCCTTAAGGGTATTTTAGAAAAGTTAACTACAGAGGTATAAGTTGTAGAAAACTAACTTTAAAGTGGAAACTTGGAATTATTAAAGGTATAAGTCGCAGAAGACTAACTTTAAGAAGAGATATTCTAATTAGTTATTATAAGTTTTAAAAACCTTACCTTATAAGCTTAAAAATTAAGGAAGTCTAAGAAGGACCTTAACTTAGAAATTACTAAGATAGTAAAAGGAGTTAAAGAACTAACCCTTTAAGTTACTTAAACGGTAAAGTAAGCTTTAAAAAGTAAAAGAGAATAAACTAAGAGAATTAAACTGGAGAAACGGAAATTCTTCTTAACAGTACCCTTTAAGACTTTTAAATACTTTAAACACGTTAAGTAAATTAATACCCTTACTTCTTTAAAGGAAGGATAGCTTAGATAACTGCCTTATATTAAAGCCGGTATACCTTAGACTGGTACTTTAAGGGTTCTTTAAGAGAGTATAAAGTAAGTATACTAGTAGAAGGTCTAAAAGTTAAAGGAGAAATATTAAAAGTTAGTAAATGAAATAAAGGACTTGTAAGTTAAAGGCTTTACTGTAACATTTAAGGACAGAATAGTAGAAATCAGGTTATAACTTTATAATAAAGTTCGCTTTATTAACTAGCTTAAATACTGTCTTATTAAAGAAGACTATTTTGTGGAAGAACAAGCTAGGTTATTATTACTTAAGTTTTAAGAAGAGGTTTAGGAGAAATAATACATATAAAGGTAAGTGGAAAAGGAAAGGAAAAAAGGTATTACTTCTCCCGTTTTATACTTTATAACTGTAGTACTTACAGTTAACATCGATTATCCCAGTTATAAGGATATATTATAGATTAATTATATATATAATAACTGTGTTTTTAACTGGTATTATAAGCTTAAGGCCCTTTATAACCACTTCCCCAGCACATAAAGACAAGATTACGCTGTTATAAGGGTAGAGTTAGAACTAGCTTATTATTAAGTTACTTACTCCTTAGTAAAAGAGTCTAGTAATAAGTGGAAGGTTACTGTAGTTAACTAAGCTCTTATTACGTGTTAGTAAAGAGGGGTACTTAATAATTACTTAGTTATAACGTACTTATTATACCTTAACAGAAAAGTTAGAGAATAGTAGAAGTAAGAGGATTACTAACAGATTTAAGAGTAAAAAGACATTACTGTAATCTAATCTTGTAAAGTATACTATCGACTTATTAAAGATTTTAGGAATATTGTACTGTTTAAAGTTAATTAGACGTTAAAGTGTGAAAACTTAAGAAAGGTTAATTGCTAAGTTTACTAAAGTTACTTATTTTTCTAGAAAGAATTAAGAAAAGGTTATAAGCTTTTTAAAAAGGCTAGAAACTAATAGTTTACTAATTAATAAAAACCTTAAGAAGAAGGAGAGGTATTTAAAGGTTAGGTTAAATAAGACCTTAAGAACAGATAATTACCATAACTTAGATATTAAAAGAGCATAAGTATTATTCTGTCAGTATCGATATAATAGACGGAAGAGGGAAGCCATTTAGAGTAAAAGCAGTGATTAATAACAGGAGTGCTTTTAACTTAGTGCACCCCTTATTAGTTAACTAAAGGAAACTCTTTAATAAAGAGTATAAAGAGGTTATTCCCATTTAGAATAGAGAAGGAGGCTTATACCAGTATAATAATAGTAAAGTTACTTATCACTTGCTACTTTTAATTAAAGTGGATAAGGACGAATAATAAATAGACTTTAACATTACATTAGTTATAAGGTATAATATAATCTTAAGTTTACTTTAGCTAGAAAAGTATAACCTTATAATTAACTGGAAGAGTAGCTACCTTACCTTTAGTAAGTCCCCTAACTGTAATTACTGTTTAAAGAAAGCTAAAAAGGTACTAAATTACTTTAAAGTTATATAAAGCACTTAAAAGCACGTTAAACCTTTAAAACTAAATACAGTTTAAGTTAGGTTTACTAAGATAGTTAAAAGACTAGAAGGTTTACTGTATTACTTAAATGATAATTTAAAAGGTAGAAAGAAGTTAAAAGCTAATCTATAGATAAATAAAGAAGTTAACTTATTTAAAGTACCTACAGAGTACAGGAAGTTTACCTTATTTCGAAAAAAGATACTGCGATTATTAGACTATAGACTATAGGATTACAAAATCAAATTAAAGCCGGAAACGAAACTCCGCAGCTTCTAGCCTTACTACTTAAACCCCTAGCAGGTTAAGGCCCTATAGGAGTATATTAATAAAAACCTAAAGAATAGATTTATTATAAAGTCCCAGTCTCCAGTAAGGTACCTAGTGCTATTTGTCTTACAGAAGGGAGATAGTAAATTATATATAGTTATTAATTACTAAACGTTAAACGAAGATATAATTAAGAACCGTTATCTATTATTACTTATTACAGAAATGTAAAAATAGATTATTAAAGTAAATTAGTTCTTTAACCTTAATTTCCCTATAAGATTTAACTACGTTAAAGTAAAGGAAGAAGATAAGTATAAGATAGCCTTCTAGACTTATAATAGGTATTATTAGTATTATATTATGCCGATAAGATTAATAAATACCCTTATAACTTTCTAAGGCCTTATTAACAGTATTCTTTACCCCTTCTTTAATAAATTTATTTTTATATATTTAGATAACGTTTTAATTTATTCCGAAACTTTAAAAGAATACTAAAAGTATATGTAATAGGTTCTAACAGCTCTTAAAAAAGCGAAGCTAATAATAAACTTAAAAAAGAGCTATTTCTATATTTAGGAATTAAACTATTTAAAGTTTAAAGTAACTTTTAAAAGGCTTAAAATGTAATTAGAGAAGACAGAAGTAATTAGAGATTAACTTACTTTAAAGAACTAGAAAGAGTTATAAGCCTTTATTAGCTTTATAAACTTTTACTGTTATTTTATTAAGTACTTTATAAAGATTGTAAGACCACTTTATAAACTTATAGGTAAAGGAAAACCGTTTAAGTAGACTGATAGATAATAGAAGGTGTTTAAAGACCTTAAGTATACCTTTATTACAGCATTAATCTTAACACTCCTTAATTTCTTAAAGCTCTTCTAAGTCGAAATAGACTCCTTGGAATTCGCAATCAGCAGAGAACTCAGTTAAGTTTAAGATAATAAAAAACGCTACCTAGTTACCTTCTTATTAAAAGGGATCTACAGCTTAGCTTTACAATACTTAATTTACAATAAAGAACTAATAACAATTATTTAGTATTTTACTAAGTAGGTACTATATTTAAATAGTATAGAAGAACTGGTTTAGGTCTTTTCGGATTATAATAATCTCCAGTACTTCTTAACGAAGGAACTTAGCTTACAGTAAGTACAGTAAGCAGAATTAATAGCCCTGTTCCACTTCCAGATTCATTACGTTAAAGGAAAAGATAATAAGTAAGCTAATACTCTTAGTCGGAGACAGGACTATAAGGATGCTAATCCAGTCCTAATCCCCGTTACTATATTTAACGAAGCTAAAAATAGCACACTAAAGCATACACCGCAAGTGTTAAATAACTGGACGTTAGAATAAATTATTAACGTCTGTATAAACTTATAAATAGAGTATAACGTCTATTAATAATAATAGGACTTCTAAGTAAGAAAGCTAACAGAAGGTATATGTAAGTATAAGTACCCCTTAGGAGACTCCTTAAGGCACTTACAAGACTATAATAAGGAGTGCTTAAAGTATTTAAACTACGATAAAACTGGTTATTAGCTAAAATAGCTGTTAGAAAGTGTAAACGGTACACTTAAACTAAAAGTAAAGCTTTAGTACTAAGAGAAACTGTATATTTATAACCTAGATAAGCGAAAGGAGTACATTTAGTAAGTTTATAAGTCTTAACTTAGAGGATATATAAGCCGAGCTAAGACTTTAATACAGGCTTAATAAACGTACATTTTCTTAGGAATGAAGAAGCTGGTTAAAAAAGTGGTTAATAACTGTAACATTTACTATTAGAAGTAGAACCGACACTATAAGCCTTATAAACTTCTTAAACCACTTCCTGTACTATAAGTATTATAAAGTTCTATTTCGCTTAACTTTATTATAAAGATTTTAAAGTCTAAGGACCCTGTTATAGGAGTTACTTATAATTAGATCCTTATAATAGTCGATAGATTAACAAAGTAGGCTTACTTTCTGTTAACTTCGAAAGATATAACAGCAAAGTAACTTACTTATATCTTTAAGAAAGAGGTAGTTTTACAACACCTTTAGTTAAATAACATCGTTACAGATCGAGATAAACTAATTATATCGAAGTTCTAATAAAGATTAATATAGAGAATAGGTGTAAAGAGTAAACTTTTAATAGCTTTCTACCTATAGACGGATAGCTAAATAAAGCGAGTTAATTAGATATTTATAACGTATCTTTAAACTTACGTTAACTTTAAATAAGATAATTAGCTTAAGCTGTTATTAACAGTATAGATAGCTTATAATATAACACTAGTTAAGTCGATAAGTATATTACTATTCTTCACTAATTACAGTAAGAAGCTTAAGCTTTATCAGGGCCTACTTATAGGTACCTTTTAAGCTATAGTCTGTATAGACTAGATATAAGAACTATATAACTACTTATAAGCTAAACTTAAGTTTATATACAAACGAATAAAAAAGTTTACTGATAAATACTGAACTAAATAATTAACGTTTAAGGAAGGACTTTACTATAATAGTAAATAAATTAGGGGATTAACTTTTTAGGAGGGGGATTATATCTATCTCTTTTCATAAAACCTGCATTTAAAACGACCTAATAAGAAGCTTAACTTTAAAAGGTACAGACCGTTCCGAATTAAGAAAAAAGTTACTACCTTTAATTACAAACTAGACTTACCTACTAGCATAAAGGTATAGATTAAGGTTTTTCACGTCTCACTTTTAAAACTTACCTTAAAGGGAGTTCCTCTGGAAAAGAAGATCGAGATTAACGTTAATAAGGATAAGTATAATATTAAGGAAATTATAGATTTAAGAAAAGGAAAGAACACGTTTAAATATCTCGTTAAGTAGTTAGATTACAGCTCCGAAAGTAACTTGTAAGAGCCTATTAAAAACCTTAAATGCCTAGACCTGATTACAGAGTTTTATTAGAAGAACTTAAACTAACTAAAGTTAACGATAAGAATTAGGAATAAGATAAGATCTAATATTTAAATTACTATACTGAAGAGTAAAACTACTGTAGGACTTAAAGCTTAAGAAGCGGTAGGAAACTCTTTAATAAGTATAGAAGGATATTTATTAGAACCTTTAACTAGAGTTATAAGGACCTTAAACCTAATAAGGAGGCTAGACCTTTAGAGCTCTTAGCGAACTTTATATAAAAATAAGTTAGTAAAAAAAAGCTACTTTTCGCATACTGGAAAAAGAAGCTACAGACTAAGTTAAGAAGAAGTTATCGGTTATAATGTCCCTCTGGAAAAAGAACTAGCAGGTATTCCTGTTAAAAAACCTCCTTAATTAAAGGACTTACTAACTTTGGGAGGAGCGGCTAGATAAGCCTCCTCCTACTCTTAGAAGCGAAAGATCTTTACCTCCTAGCTAAATGTAGAGAAAGCTCGCTCTTCTATCCAGCAGCATTAGACTTCGATCCGTTCAAGTCGGGTAGTAGCTTCGCGGAGCTCTTAAGTTTTTAACTTTAAGTTCTGTATAGTAGTGTTATACTTAGCGTTAAGACAGCACTTCTTAAAAAGGAACCGTTAAAGGAAAACGTTACTGTAACTAAACGTATCATATAAAGATAAAGCTCTTACTAGTAAGCATTTAAAGTAACTATCTGACTGTACAGTAACGAGATAAGAAAGCGATTTTGAAGAATAACGATTATAAGGTGATATTTACAATTTAAAAATTAAAGTAAAGTCTGTAAGGTTACAATGATAAAAGGTACTGTTTTTTAAAATGCGCTTTTATATACAGTTAGTAAGTATAGTTACGTTAAAGAAAGGAAACGCTCTTATTAGGATTCTTTATGGGAAAAGAATGTTAAAGAGGGGGAATTGTGTAACGACCCTGCAGGCTGTTACTTAAGCCGGAACGGCTTAATAAATCCCCCGTATAAGAAACAGTGTAGGAAGACAGTACATATAGTACTACGCACTGGGCTAGGGGTGTAAAGACCTGAAGCCCTTACGACTAATTAGTAGCTGCTTAGTCTTAGTAAAGGTGCTTACTTATTAAGCATCCGTAAGACCTTTAAGTAAGAGGTGTTTAGTAATAGGTTACTTAGTTCCTTACTAAGTAACAGGCCATTAAGTAAGGTATAAGGTACCTTTAGCTAATTAGTATAAATAGTTATAATTATACCTATAACTACCGTGAGGGACTTTAGTTCCTCACGTTAGTATTTAATTGTTTATTTATATCCTACTGTTCAGACTTACCTCTGTGTATTATAGTGACAGCGACTTACAGTGATATTAAACCCCCTGTCTAGAAGTGCTAGCTTAATAAGCCGTCTTTAGAACGCCCCTTACTTATTAACGTCCTGTTATACGTTCTGTCTTAACCCGCGCTAGTCCTCTTAAGGCCTGTGTTGGGTGCAGGTTGTAATATTAGTATCCTTATAGTCTTATCTTTAATTAAGAGTATTAGCTTACTTATTATCTTTTCCTTTAACGTGGTAAATTTAGAAGTGGAACAGAGCTATTAATTCTACTTACTATACTTACTGTAAGCTAAGTTCCTTTATTAGGAAGTACTGGAGATTATTATAGTCTGAAAAGACTTAGACTAGTTCTTCTATACCGCTTAGATACAGTGCTTACTTAGTAAAATATTAAATAATCGTTATTAGTTCTTTATTATAGATTAGGTATTATAAGGCTAGGCTGTAAATCCCTTTTAATAAGAAGGTAACTAGGTAGCGTTTCCTATCGTCTTAGACTTAGTTAAGTTCTCTGCCGATTACAAATTTTAAGGAGTCTGTTTCGACTTAAAAGGGCTTTAAGAAATCGGGGAGCGCTAGGACTAATACTGTAACAAAGGTGTACTTAAGGTCTTTAAACGCCTTTTACTGTTTATTAGTCTACTTAAACAGCTTTCCTTTACCTATAAGTTTATAGAGTGGTTTTACAATCTTTATAAAGTATTTGATAAAATAGTAATAAAAGTTTATAAAGTTAATAAAGGCTTATAACTCTTTCTAGTTCTTTAAAGTGGGCTAATCCTTAATTACCTCTGTCTTCTCCAGTTACATTTCAAGCCTTTTAAGGGTTACTTTAAACCCTAAATAGTTTAATTCCTAAATATAGAAATGGCTTTTTTCTAAGTTTATTATCAGCTTTACTTTTTTAAAAGTTATTAAAACCTATTGTATATACTTTTAATATTTTTTTAAAGTTTCGGAATAGATTAGAACGTTATTTAAATATATAAAGATAAACTTATCGAGAAAGGGGTAAAGGATACTGTTAATAAGGCCTTAAAAAGTCGTAAGGGCATTTATTAATCTTATTAGCATAATACAGTACTGGTAATACTTATTACAAGTCTGAAAGGCCGTCTTATACTTATCCTCTTCCTTTACTTTAACGTAATTAAACTTTATAGGGAAATTAAGACTAGAGAACTAATTTACCTTAATAATCCGTTTTTACATTTCTGTAATAAGTGGTAGTAGGTAACGATTCTTAATTATATCCTTATTTAACGTTTAGTAATCTATAACTATATATAACTTACCGTCTCCCTTCCTTAAGATAAACAGTATTAGGTACCTTACTAGGGACTGGGACTTTATAATAAATTTATTCTTTAGATTTTCATTAATATATTCCCTTAAAGCCTTGGCCTGTTAAGGGTTTAAGTGGTAAGGCTGGAAGTTACGGAGCTTTACTCCTAACTTTAGCTTAATTTTATGGTTTTATAATCTGTAGTCTAGTAATTGTAGTATCTTTTTTTAAAATAGGGTAAACTTCCTATACTCTGTTAGTACTTTAGATAAGTTAACTTCTTTACTTATTTATAGATTAGCTTCTTACTTCTTTTTACTTTCTAAATCATTATTTAAGTAATATAGTAAACCTTTTAATCCTTTAACTGTCTTAATAAACTTAACTTAAACTATACTTAATTTTAAAGGTTTAATGTGCTTTTAAATACTTTATATATCTTTAAAACAGTTTAATGCTTTCTTAACTTTCCTTAAATAGTGATTACAGTTAAGGGACTTACTAAAGGTAAGGTAACTACTCCTTTAGTTAATTACAGGGTTATACTTTTCTAGCTAGGGTAGACTTAATATTATATTATAGCCTATAATTAGTGTAATGTTAAAGTCTACTTATTATTCGTCCCTATCCACTTTAATTAAAAGTAATAAGTAGTAAGTGACTTTACTGTTATTATATTAATATAAGCCTCCTTCTCCATTCTAAATAAGAATAGCCTTTTTATACTTTTTATTAAGGAGTTTCCTTTAGTTAACTAATAAGGGGTGTATTAGGTTAAAAACACTCTTACTATTAATCACTACTTTTACCTTAATTAACCTCCCTCTTCCGTTTATTATATCGATACTAACAGAATAATACTTATACTCCTTTAATATCTAAGTTATGGTAATTATCTGTCCTTAAAGTCTTATCTAACCTAATCTTTAAATACCTCTTCTCCTTTTTAAGGTTTTTACTAACTAGCGAACTATTAGTTTCCAGCCCTTTTAAAGGGCTTGTAACCTTTTCCTAATTCTTTTTAGAAAAACAGGTAACTTTAGTAAACCTAGTAATTAACTTTTCTTAGGTTTTCACACCTTAGCGTCTAATTAACTTTAAATAGTATAATGTTCCTGAAATCTTTAATAAGTTAATAATACACTTTATAAAACTAGATTGTAATAATATCTTTTTACTTTTAGATCTGTTAATAGTCCTCTCACTTTTACTATTCTCTAGCTTTTCCATTAAGGTGTAATAAGCACGTTATAACTAGGCAGTTATTAAATACCCCTCTTTACCAGCATGTAGTAGGAGCTTAGTTAATTATAGTGACTTTCCGTTTATTACTAGATTCTTTTATTAAGGAGTAGGAGACCTAATAGTAAGCTAGTTTTAACTCTACCCTTATAATAGTGTAATCTTATCTTTATATATTAAGGAAGTGGTTATAGAGAGCTTTAGGCCTATAATGCTAGTTAAGAGCGTAGTTATTATATACGTAATTAATCCACAGTATATCCCTATAATTAAGATAGTTAATATTAACTGTAAGTGTTACAGTTATAAAGTACAGAATAGGGGAAGTGACGCCTTATTCTTTTTCTTCTTCTATTTACCTTTATATACGTTATTTCTCCTAAACCTCTTCTTAGAACTTAAATAGCAGTAACCTAACTTATTCTTCCACAAAGTGGCCTTCTTTAATAAGTTAATATTTAAGTTAATTAATAAAGTGAACTTTATTATAGAGTTATAACTTAATCTTTACTGCTTTATCCTTAAACGTTACAGTAAGACTTTCGATTTACAAATCCTTTATTTTATCTACTAACTTTTAATGTTTCTCCTTTAACTTTTAAACCCTTTACTAATATACTTACTTTATACCTTCTTAAGGAACTCTTAAAGTACTGGTTTAAAACACACTAGCTTTAATATAAAGTAATTATTTAAACTATCCTTCTTTTAGGGAGGTAAGGGTGTTAATCCACTTAACGTGCTTAAAGTGTTTAAAAGTCTTAAGAGGTACTGTTAAGAAGAATTTCCGTTTCTCTAGTTTAATTCTCTTAACTTATTCTCTTTCACCTTTTAAGGCTTATTTCACTGTTTAGGTAACTTAAAGGGCTAATTTTTTAACTCCTTTTATTATCTTAATGATTTCTAAGTTAAGGTCTTTCTTAGACTTCCTTAATTCCTAGGCTTACAGGGTAAGGTTTTTAAGGTTTGTAACAGTTAATTAGAATATCTCTTCTTAAAGTTAGTCTTCTATAACCTACACCTCTAATAGTTTTAAGTTTCTACCTTAAAGTCAGTCTTTTACAACTTACACCTTTATAGCTAACTCTTTTAAGACACCTTTAAGGATTAGGTATATTATATCTTAAGGTCCTTCCTCTTCTTCTTTATCTCTTAAGTTACACTTATTTATTTAAGTGTAATCTTCTTTATTACTTACTATCCTAATATAAACGTCTCTTAAGTTAAACCTAATGTGCTTTCCTCCTTCTAGAACAGGTTTCTAACTAATTTATTTTAGTGATAGGTATTACTATACTATATAGCCTTTCTTATTACAGTTAAAGTACTAGACCTGGGACAAGTCCTTAAGCTGCTTTTACTGCTGTTATTGTTAAGGCTTATTATAGTTAAGTTAATTCTAACAGTTTATTATGCTAATATCCATTAGCTTAGGGTAGTGACCTGTTACGGTTAATTAGTTCCCCTTTTTAAGTTTACTTAGTTAGTAAAGGGTCTGTTCTTTCCAGAAGTTCTTTTAATAATAGTGATTATAATATTAGTTATTAGCCTTAATAGCTATCTTAACTAGCTTTTAAAGGTAATTTAGCTAATCTTCTTAATAAAGGTCTTTAATAACGTGCTCCTTTAAACCACTTTAGAATAACATTACTAGGGCTTCTTAACTAAGCTTAATTTTTACTACTTCTAGTTTAAAGTATATAAAGAACTTAAAGATTAAAGACGTTTACCTTAAAGCCATAAGGTGCTGTTTAGCCTACCTAAGGGCGTTTAGTTCTCTAAACTTAGTTTAAAGTTAGTTAATAAAGACATTAAAATCGTTAAAAAGAGCTTAAGTCTTAAGGGCCTCTTTATACGCTCTATTTATAAAGAGGTTATTAATTATTTTCACATAAGGTTTATACTAACAGGTAGCTACTCCATCCAGTAAGGCTTTAGTAAACCTAACTTTTCCTTCTTCTTTAAAGAACTGTTTATCGTAATAAGTAACATAACTTTAGAGTTAAGCTATTTAAAACTTTAACTGTGTAGATTCTCCCTTAAAACGTAAGGGTAAGGGGAGCTTTACTTATTTCTTCTATAATCCCTAAAGGTTATTATTTTCCAGCTTAATAACGTTAAGTTAAGCTTGGAGTTTTTTAATAAAGCCGATACGGCTCTTAATGTCTCCAGGAAAAGTTTTATTAAGTTCCTTAACTAGTCTTTATTAGTTAAGGTTTAAGTCTTTAAAGTATATAGCTAACTTATTAATAGTAAGGAGCTAAGGTTAAGCTTACGCCTCCTTAACCTCCTTACCTTTTCTAGAAGTTAATATATTAGTAAGAGAGAGGTAATATCTAGGAATTTAACAAATAGCGTTTAGAACTTAACGCTAATATTATATTATAACTTACACCTAATATAAGCCTTAAAAGGACTAGCGCAGGTTAAGACAGAACGTATAATAAGACGTTAATAAGTAAGGGGCGTTTTGAAAACGGCTTATTAAGCTAACACTCCTAAATAAGGGGTTTAATATCACTATAGGTTACTGTTATTATAATACATAGAGGTAAGTCTGAACAGTAGGATATAAATGAATAATTGAATATTAGTGTGAGGAACTAGAGTCCCTTACGGTAGTTGTGGGCATAACTATAACTATCTATACTGACTAGCTAAGAGGTACTTCGTACTTTAATCACTGTGCTCACTTAACACGAGGAGTGATCACAGTGATCAGAATTCCTCTAATCACTGTGATCACCGTGCTTTTAGCGAGATTAGAGTGATTACTTAATGATTGGTCGTAGGGGCTTTGGGTCTTTGCACCCCTGGCCCAGTGCGCAGTACCGTGCGTACTGCCTTTCTGCACTGTTCCTTCTGCGGGGGATTCGTCGGGCCGCCCCGGCCCGAGTGACGGCTTGCAGGGTCGTTACACGCGCGGTTCTTTAAACCGTGCTTCTTTCAATCAACAATCGAACTGACGATTTTCACCGCGAAGACCTCCTATTGAAAGCCCAGTGACATTCTAGCCCTTCGATCGAAGGAAGATGACCTGATCCACGGTCGCGTTTCCTTTATTGTTCCATGCTAGGCTCCGTTCCATGCTAGGCACCGTCACATACTAGGTTTTATTCCATACTAGGTACGTATCTGTTTTTCTACGTCAGTTGCATTTGTGTCCCTCCAATCGGAGGACCAGTAGTCTGGGAGTCGGCCTTTCAGGCCGACTATAACGTTCTGTAGGTGTGGTTCTCTTTGTGGTTTCTTCCCTGTTGCGCCTAAGCACCAGTTCACTATAAGTATATTTAATAAAGACTATTATAATCATCATTTTTATAATATGTTTAGCTATAGTTAATTCAAAGTTAATATTAGGAAACTTTAATTTTTTAAAAAAGGTATTTAATAAAATTTTAATTCCAATACTAATATATATTGAAATAAGTTATCGTTAATGAAAATAATCATGCTTCATAATATATATAGAGGGGATATTTAATATTATAACTTTATGTTGAATATTTTATTAATATTTCTAAGATTTAAGGTAATAAATTCAAACTAAACTTAATAATGTATTATAAGGTTTTAAACCTATAGATTATAATCATTTAAGTTTATATTAATAATATCGGATATTGATAAAGAGGATAATATATAATATATATTTAATCTAGTTACTTTTTTATTACAGTATACACTATATATGTATATAAATATAAAAGTAAAAAAATTATTATAAAATACTACTATCAATAATGTATTACATAATATTTTAATTATATTTATTTTACCTTACGTAATGTGGAATGATAAGGATTATAAAGACGATTTTCTACAATTTTGGTGGGGAATCGTGATCGGCTAGCAGGGGGATCGGTTAGCGGGTCCAAACGTCTATCCCATATCATGCCCCAGTATCCGCTGCCAGAAACGCTGCACACTGGATTCAGTGGATTTAAAGGGGTTATAACTGCTTGATTGTATTGCTCCTTTTTCACGTGCCTTTCTAGCATTTGCCAGAAGGCACTATTTTTTATCGTCGTATATTTTGGCTAGCTATTAGGTATAGGTTTGCGTGGCTGTAGCTACTTCTGATAAATCCTCAGTTCTGACACCTTTTAACTTTGTTTCCAACGTTAGAAAGCTGGCGTTCTGGCACTGCGTGGCCAGAACCCTCTTTCTTTCTGACAGGCACCACCAACACCCTATAGATAAGCTTAAAAATAAAATCTGTGCTTGCAGAGATAACCAGAAACGGGAAACCGGCCTTAAAAGAAAGTCACTCTTGGCATCTGCAAACAGCCTTGGCACTGCGAACATTGTGCCCAGTTTGCGAGAACATCTGGGCCCTAAGACAACGATAGAGTTTATGGATCATGAAGATCGCGGCTAGGCCCATACTCAAAGTTTGGACGAGCTCGCTATAGCCGAGGACGAAGGCTAATAAAATTCGTTCCTAGAGCCTCTATAAGAACGGCGCTTTGTGGCCCCCACTCAGAACGGGCACTCCTAACATCTCCTGCCCTCCCCAAACCGAGTTACTGCATGTGCACCCGTATCGACCCCGTTGACTATTTCACGTTCCAGCAACCGGCAACTAATCCGTTGCGTCCGTTATAACTTGGACGAGGACCCGATCAAACCACTGGTAGTAGGCAATCGCTGATGGATGTCAGCCATCCATATCCTTACAGAGTTCTTACTCAAGCCCGATGGGTACCGAGTAGGTGATGGGTCGGGCCCGATTCGGGTGGAAGGAACGGAAGAGTCATCTACTTCATGTTGTACTAAAGTGGTACCTAACCTACCGTCCCTCCACCAGGCCCCAGGTCCTGGAAGTATGTTCTACGTTGCGTTCGATCCCTACAAGGAGGATGAGGGGATTGTCCCATGCCTATTTCTAGACGTCAACGTCCCAGATATGGTCGCTTTTATATGGGGAGGTGATTGCCCAGGCTGTCACGGCGATCAGAAGTTCTGTGCCGGGTGCACCCACTCCTTTTGCCATGACGTTGACCCGCATCTCAGCTGTGGCGACAAGATTGTCTGCCCATTTTGCATGGGTATTCTCCTGCTCGCTGACCAACATCGTTATCTCGTACTCCGTCGCTCTCCCTGGCATCATCCTGTCTCTAAGGAGGACGATGTCGCAGAGAGAAGAGCTATAAAAAAACAGATACTTGGCAGGGCTGACGAGTCAGGCTACCAGTACGTGTGGGGAAAAAATTGGACATGTAATTACACCTTCCTAGCAGCGCTCCTTAACAAGGGCGTCGAGATGTACGCGCAAGATGTTAAACACGGCAACAGGCTTTCAGCGGCGGTTTTCAGAGGCCACGATAAGATCCATCATAATACTATTTCAGAAAGGTGTCAACAAGTGTGCGGTCATTCAAGCTGAAGAAGTGACCGTCCACGTAAGATAACTAGCAGTGTGATTAGGGCGGGGAAGGGCTTTGTAAGTGGGAGTCTAGTTAGTGCATGGAAAGGTGATGGTGGTGCGGGTGAGACCGAATTGGGCCTCGGTGGAAGCTGGGCCCGAGATTTTGCAACGGCCGCAGGCGTGCAGCTAGCAAGGGGTTCGAAGGGGCATGGAGGGCCCTAAGGCGTGGGCCAAAGTAGATTAACGGACGCTTGGACGATCTTGAAACCATGAGGGTGAATTAAGTCACACCCTTCTCTTATATCTACCATGTCAGCAAGTGGAGAATATCATCAAGTCAAACATGCCATCAAATGGAGCATGTCATCAAATAGGGCATGTCATTAGGTAGAGCGTCTTGCATATACTAAGCAGATGTTGATACAGTACAATCACTTACTGGACTTCTTTTTACAACTGGGGAGCAGCAGTTCCAGTAGCTTTTAATTACTTTAAACTTTATCCGAGCGAGAGGGTGCTTGAGGCGAACTAAGAGACAGTGTTGGTGATCATTCCACGTAGTTGGCAGGTCAGACAGCGAGAAATGTCGATGGCTCCGTCTGTGGACGCGGGATACAAGAAGGCCGGGGGCTTGCGTACGGCAGGGCCGAGCCACATGATGATGCGCGAAGCGGGGGCATAAATCTGCGAATTGATGTCGATTTAGCCGACCTTCCCCTCCTTGTCAGCTTGGTGATGCAAACATCATCGATCCAGATGAAATCAACTTGGCGGGGCGAGGCGGACGTTCGACCAAGTACCCCCGGCGGGAGGGTCTGCGCAAGAAGGGTTATTGTTCAAGCGTAGCGGGACGGGACGGGGCGGGCCTCGCAGAGGAATTGGTAGAGAGTGGTCCATATTCCGATTGATTGGACCGAGTAGTCAGGCTTGGCAACGTTGAGCTTAGGTTTGCTTGTGTCACCCTAGGGGTATGAGAGGGCCGTATATGGTGACGCGTTGGCGATGTGGTGGTGGGTGATGGAGCATCGGATAGAGCCATCGGAATCCGGGTGCACTGGGTCGCCGCTATCTTCCGGCAAGACGTTCCATCCGAGTCGAAGGAGACATATCTCTCCAGGTCACAGACTTATGCGAGCTTTAACTCGGCAGTGGCATCAAGGAGCCTGGCTCTGTGAGAAATTGCTTAATTCCGATAATGTCAAGACGAACTTGCGGGTTTTTTATCTCGATGCCCGACAAGGCTGCCTTGTTGGCGCACCGGGGCCAAGAAGGGTAGTGACTCGGATTACCACCCTGGCCCCAGCCGTCGGATCTCTCTGACCAGCTCGAAGAAAGTTTCCATCACGTTGAGATCCGTTTCCAAATCAACCTCAAAGAACTTCATCCCAAGCTTGTTTGCCAGCCCTCTGCCCGTCTTCGCCGTCACGACTCGTTTGTCCTGGTCGAGACATCCAACGCCAACCAAGACACCCGGTAACGGGTTGTATGTATCCCTCGATCTTTGTGCATTTCTGTATATTTGCTCAATGGTACTGAAGGAACCCCAATTTGCAACGTTGTACACGAATATGTAACCGTCTTGCTGTCTGAGTGACATGTTACCAAGAGCCGCCATCGAGGTAATGTATTCCGGCAAATACACCGCCTCATTGAAGTCCACAATGGCATCTTGGCCATCAACTCCAACGGCACGGTTGAAGCCTGCGTTGTATTCAAACTGAAAACGTATTGACCATGATTGTTAGCTTTCGCGATTCCAAGTGGTAGTTTATACTGCCCACATGTGGGATGCATGCGCATTCTCGCCGCCGCTGCTAACACGAGGAATGATATGGATGAAGCTTACCCGCAATTTGATCCCCGCCTGATCAAATGAGTTCATCCCGATTATTACGGCTCTGTGATGTGATCTGGCAAATCTCGGAGGCTTTAGGGCCATTTTTCCTCTGAGAGAAGTAACCCATCTGTCTCGTGTTGTTGCGTCTGGTAACTCAAACCAAAGCCGCTCGGTCATCATACTGACGCCGCCCTCTCTCCACAGGAAAATGCATTATCGTCTATAGACCAGCAGATTAGAGGATGGGCACTGGCCATTGCAGCCAGGGCCGGGTGATTACACATACCTTCACTCTGGACGTTAATAACATCCAACAAATTGATTTTACTTTTGAGATTGCGACCATGGCGGTTATTGGGAACTGCTCTGAATAGTGGTAACCTTCCCTCCTTTGAAGTCAAACCCTCTCTATCAGCTGGCTCTTGTGCGGCGGTGACAAGAAGCAATGTGCTTCTGTAAACATAGACCTCTATATGAGTCATAGGAGTCATGTAAGTCGGTAGCGTGAGAATTTTTTCGGGGCTGCCAACCTCGCTCAGGACTGCTCCTGTCGCGGCAGCGACGAAGAGTTGAAGTTCTCCGAGCTCCCCAAGATCCTTTCGGTTATATTTTGAGATGGACTCATGAAAGCTTTGGTTTGTTTTACGAAGTTTCAAAGGCTCTAGGGCCACTTCGACCGCCACTTCTACGGCTTCGACACATCTGACAGCTTCGGCTTCCCCAGATTGGCTGTTCTTCGAGAGCCCCTGAGAGCATGGTAATAGGTTAGTTAGAAGTTATTTTACAGCCGAAACCACATAGTTTGTCTGTTTCGTATCTGCACAAACGACCGATATTTTTTCAACCGTTCGGCTGGTGCCGACAGCAATGGAAACAGAGCCGGACTCAAACCGTGCCGAGACCCAATGCCCGCCTTTACGTCTTGGAATATCGGTTTATCCTTCCGCCTCAAGGATAGCCCGAGCCCGCCGTACCCGCGCAAGCGTCTCAGCCTAGATAGGTAAAGCATTATGGCGTATCCTGGGTGGCCGCGACGCCTCTAACTTTTTTACCGTGCGCCTCCGGAAGCCACTCATCAAATCCAGAGTTCCCAAGTGCTTGCCATTGTGGTTCAGCAGATCCGTCAGGGAGAACCACGTGCTTCCACAGACGCACAGGGGTTCCTTCATGGGCAGGCCGAACTCCTGCAACGTCCACATGCGACCCAAATACGGATTGGTTGCGACGTCGAGGCATCCTTGCTCCGCCTTGACTGCTTCCATCAGCCTTTGTTCCTCTGCCGGCCTGGAGAAGACGGATAGGATGTCCAGCATCCGCAAGCGCATCGCAGAAGTTGCGAACAAACTGCATCCCTTTCTAGCTCTGTAAGATAGCGACCCTGGCCAACGACTTGAAAATTTCCGTTTCTCCAAACACAGTCAGCCACAGGCAAAGGCCTCTGTTAGGTTCGGTTGACAGTTTGGTCACTTTCATACGTCCCCCTCCCTCGCCCTCTACAACAGTGTTGACGGACAGTATGTAGCGGTCGTCGTCATGTGGCACTTAAAACTCTTTATACACTCTGAGTCCATGGGCGCACAGCTGGACGCGAACTCGCAATTTATAAGCGTATTTCCACGTCATCGACAATGCATTCCGGTCACGGCGTTGTCAGGGACCTCCTGGACTCCTTTGATGTGATTGGGCCAGACGGATGCCACCAGTGCCTGGTACATCCTCCATTGTGGGAGAGCGCCCCCACCTTCCTCCATTGCAACCCAGTAAGGAGGTTACCAGCGCCCGTTCTCGCCTTCATCCTTCGCCGCCTCTTTCTCGCTTTGGATTTTCTACATACAGAATGCCAAATCATCCACACAGACATCAAGCCGATAGAATCAGCGCCTTTGAAGAGCAAGAGCTGCTCAACCCGTCTCCGCGAAAGTTAGTTGAGGGCGAGGGAGGAAGAGCCACCTACTTGTCAGGCGAGCTCCAAATGCCCAAGAATTAGGGGGTGC
>Ga0247758_1000588_pt1 | contig 32002 bp, 26 predicted proteins | sample UWRJL156409C4_FD_180950 | JGI IMG/M metagenome (GOLD analysis project Ga0247758, IMG submission 180950) | Plant litter microbial communities from Arlington Agricultural Research Station in Wisconsin, United States - UWRJ-L156-409C-4 | ecosystem: Environmental > Terrestrial > Plant litter >... | reverse complement strand
TCGCTACCGCGCCCGCCACCTCGCCTACTGGCAGTCCACAGCTTCCCAAACGACGACCGGCCGACCCGTTGACGCGGTTCTCCTCCCTGTGATCCCCTCTGCGGCAGTGATCCCGGGGAAGTTGTTCCACTGCGCGTATATCACGCTAGCGAATGTGATTGACCATGCGACGATGGTAGTGCCTGTGACGAGAGCGGATGGAAGGGTTGATGGGTTTGAGAAGGAGTATGTCCCAGTTGGGGAAGTGGATAGGAAGAATTGGGAGGCTTGTGAGGACTGGTTTTTCCTTTAGCCCTGACTGGGACTCCTTTCTGGTGGGGGGAGACTGGCTGACTTTTGGTACCTAGATGATCCTGCCGTGTATGATAGTGCCCCGGCGGCGGTTCAGATTCTTGGAGGGCGGCTGGAGGAGGAGAGGTTGTTGGATATTGGGCAGGTTGTTGTGGATGCGTTGCGGACACATGGGGCTGGGGCGACTGGGCGGCTTTGATCGTCTTCGTGACGCAAAAAATCGTGTATCATTGCTGCGCTCCCTGTCTGCCTGGCGGTAAATACCTCTCATCCCACGGCAACACCTGAATCCCTGCCAAACCACTGCCTTCAGTCTCAACCCCCGCACCAGGCTTCTTCTCTATCTCCGACTCCCCATCCGAATCTGACTCCAGCTTCTTCTCAGCCAAATCATCCGACGGCACGGCCCGCCGCCGGCGTACCATCCCCTCGACATCTCTTATTTTCCGGGCAAGCCACCGTCGAAGACGCCGCATCCGAGTATCGTCATCGTCATCATAATCGTTGCTGCTATCTCTTTCCGCATGGCATGCGTACGCCGCGAACCCGCCTATGACGACGACGGCGATGGAAATGCTGATGGCGGCGATTTGGCCGGCGGAGAGGCTTCGTGGGAGGACTTGGGCGATTTCGGTGGTTTTGGCTATTGTGCCTCCTATGGCGGCCATTGCTGTGGTTGATATTTGATGGGGTGGTAGGGACTGTAGTGTAGTTCACTTTCAGTCGTAGAGAACTTGATGATTGAATTTGAGGGTCGGTGGTTGATAGCGAACTTGAATGAACTGAAAAACGACTCGGGTGCTCGTGAATAGGGGCAGGGAGGCTGTGCACACCCCCTGAAACACGGGCTCCGCCACGCCAATCATTCAGCCGCTGAGTTGCACAATCTGCAGTGCGATTGAATTTTGGCCACTGATTGTGAGAGCGGTGTTTCAGCCCAGGAGATCACCGGGCAAGGCAGATTTGCCGTTACACAAAGCGCACTCTGCAGAATGCAAGGGAAACCATACCGTGACGAAATGCGAAGCGTTCGACGTCGAGGTGGACGGAGCAGAGGAGAAGAGCAGACTTCTTTTGGCGAAATGCGTTGAAGGAGATGGTTGAATATAGGGTAAAATAAATTAGGTTCGTCATGGTGTAGGGTCAAATGATGGAATCATCGCTGTAATTTTCAGGTTGGTGTTTACGTTATCCGCTGCCCAGCAGCCGAAAATGAACAGCCTGTAACGTACGATCGAGAGAAGTAACTGGATTCCATAGTTACAGCACCAATCAATTCCACCGAACTTAGTTCGCAGCGTTTCTCGCACCCCGGGCGATGACTGGCACACTCGATTTAGATGTAGGGTCTGGGGTGAGGGTGTGCGACTATCGATGAGAAAGATTGGAAACCTAGGTATAATATGACGCAGATAAAATGTATGGTATAGGTAAATGAGCTGCCCCTCAATTCCCCGCACTGGGCCAACGCATGGAAATGAGTCCTTATTCAGTAACTCCCAGATGATACTGGAAACCATCGACTTCCAATCCTTGTCAGGTAGCCGGCCTGGTTTGCTCTCTCTCTCAACCCTTTTCCAAGCTACACGCCGTCTCTCAAGTTGCTCAGGCACTACAATGTCAAAAACTCGAGAGCCAGGCCCATGGAAGGCAAAATACCTCCAACCCTACTACCTGCTCTGCTTCGCGGCCCTCTTAGCAGTGACTTGTGTCATTTGCGAGGCTCTTTTAGCGGTATCGATAAAGAACCACGGCCTGGCATTGTCCTCTCCAGGATCTCACTTTTTATGGACATATCTGCCCATGACCCTTATGACAATCGCCGCCACGGCGTGGGGCCCAGTGGTATTCGAAAGCCAGCTTACCGCCCCGTGGTCTCGGATGAGCAAGGGTCCTGCACCAGCAGAATGCACCATGCTGTTGGAATACAGCTCAATGAGCGTGCCGGTGCTCTTGACAAAAGCAATATAGTTCGGGGATTGGACCTTGGCGATGGCAGCCACAGTGTCGTTAATTCTCAAAGTCCTAGCGGTCGCCTCAACGGGGCTGATTACCTTGTCGGAGGTCGCCGTATCCGACATTCCCGTCCCGATCGAGCTCCAGTACCAGTTTGTCGACCGAAAGTCACGTCTTGGTGCCTGGGGAGAGCTTGTATGCGCAACACTGGGTGGCGTGGCTAATCAAGAGCTGTCGTTCCCTCAGGGGACTCCAAGTGACTTTGCCTTTCAGAGCTTCAAAGCCGAAGCCCCACTAGGAACCGAGGTCCGCAGTCGCGTTGACGCCTTGGGCGCTTCTTTGGCCTGTGAAAGTGCATCCCTGGACATAAAAGGCTCAAAGGGACCACTCGGTGACTTCCGATTGGGAAATCTCAAGAATGTCACGATGAGATCGAAAACCTGCAACATGACATCGTACCTTGTCTCCGAGAGAAATATCACATTCGCGCGGAACTTCAGCCGCGAGAGCGATGGCCTCGGGATATACTTTAGTCGTTTCACAACCGGATCCTGCCAAGGACAGAAAGGCCCTGACGCCAACCGCATGGGATTCATGCTTGGCCACCTAGCCCCGGAGAATACCTCCGTATTGCCTGCTAACTGCTCAACGGTGCTGGGTAAAGAAATCAGGTACCCACACTCCCCACCATATTTCTGGAACTGCTGGGACGTATTGCCCAATGTCACGGCCATCATGCGGAGATCGACCCAAATCATATGCAAGCCACTCTACGGAGTAAGCAGCGCAACGCTCGTCTCCGAAGGCGACACCAACACCCCGCGCGTTGAGCTTGACTCGGCATCCGAGCCAAGGCTGTTTCCGAATATTCATCCATGGGATCTCGTTCAGGCACATGCTGCCTCTTATTCGTATGTAACCGGGTACGTTCCTGTTTGTTTAGATTTTGGAGTCCCTCGTGTCATTGCACATCTGCTTGCTGATGCTAGAAGCCAATAGCTACCTAGGACGCGAGTTACTCCACGTTGGGGGGTCAGAGGAAGGCGGACTGACTTTCCGAGGCAACGGCGGCAACATCGAAGTAGACAGACCGTCGATGTTGTTATACAAGAGCTTTGGAACATCAACAAACGTGTCATTGCTGTTCGACGATGCACATCTCATTGACATAACTACGAGATACTTCGCCCGCTTTGCGGGGCAGCTGGCTCGGTGTGGCTTGATGCAACCCGTTTCCACCCCTTCGGTAGGAACGGCGACCATAACCCAAGACCGTCTAGTCGTTCGTCAGCTTGCTTGCCATCTGATGGCAGGACTATTAATAACAGCTGCCGTTCTCATTCTTGCAACGGTTTTCTTCGGGGACTCGGCCGTGATACTCCCTCACAGCCCAGCGAGCATCATCGGCATCGCTTCCATCCTGGCTAAAACGGAAGCGATGTTCACTTCCCTCAGATACCATGGTGGGGCCGAGGACGCAGTGATTCGCCAAAAGTTGGCGGGGACTAATTACATGTATCGCGCCACCGATGGATCAGGGGAAACAGGGTTCTCGCAGCTTGTCATGCCACCCGTCGGCGTCGTAGACGAGAACGGTAATGGGACTGACTTCGACGGAACACGCACAGATGTGAATCTCATCCAGCCCTTGGCGCTGCGACCGTTCGTCCGAATCGCTGGGATTCTGGTCCTGGTAGTCGTCATTTCTAGCCTGGAGGTTTCACTCCAGTACTCGGCAAAATATGACGGCCTTTTCGAAGTGTACGACAAAACGTACAATCACTACCTGTGGACAATCCTGCCGGCTGTCATACTCGGTTCCATTTCTCTGTTCCATGGGTCCATCGACCGCCAGCTGCGGATGTTGACGCCGTTCCTCAACCTCCAAAAAAAGGCCACCTTCGAGAGCTCGGTTGGACTAGAACTCGTTGGCGGCCAGTGGCCATCAATAGTGGCTCGTGGGATCCGACACGGTAGCCACATTACCATGGTGGCAACAGCGAGCATGAGCACGCTCTCGTCGTTTGACCCAGCGAGAAAAACGTCGGATGAGGCGAACAAGACAAAATGGCCTGGGGCTGACATCGTCCCTAACCTGCGCTACGCGCCGCTCATCCTCTAGAACAATATCTCGTACCCACGCTTTAGCTATGAAGACTTGGTGTTCCCAGAGCTCTCTCTTCTATGGAACACAATCGGCCACAGCAATTCCTCCTCAACGTTAGTCACGAGCACAGTGCCCGCCCTTCGGCCACGCCTGACTTGCAAGCCGTACAACTCGAGTCAGATCAGAGTTGGCGTCCAGACACATCAGATTCCCTTCCTAAACAGGCTCGGCGTTCAGCTTACAGAGAAGCTGTGTGGAAAACGAGGAAGGGACAGCTCTGTTGAGAGCCATTTCGAGATCAGCTCACCACCTCCAGACGCAAATGTTACCGTGATGGAGGAGTTCATGTTCGCGCTGAGCAGCTGTTCAGATGGCGACGGATACAGCAACATCATGCGGAACCTGAGCTCATTACCCTGGTGTAGCGATTATGTGTGGGCATGGGGCCGCTAGGCGGGCGCCAAGCCAGTGTCTCGTGTGGAACGCCTCGTGCCGCCCTCGATCAGCTTTCCAGGGGAAGCCGAATCTCTCACCGAGCCGCTCATAATGTTCGCGCCCACACCCTCAGAAATTCAGAACACAAACACCACCCCACCTTCCGCCGAAAGAGACTTCCCCGAACTCTCCATCTTCGCCCTGTCGTGCAACGAGACCATCCAAACCGTCGACATCAACGTGACATTCATCGTCAACGGCACAGACCTCGACATCGACCCCGCCATCCCACCCCTCCCCGACGAGATGACGGCGCGCGCGTCAGCCCTCAATAACAGCCTAGTTATCTAAGACGAATCTAGGCACACAAAATTTCTTTTTTCGTTCGCAATCCTAAGCTAGGGTGAGCTGTGGCTGATTTGTCCTAAGCTCTCCCTGATTCTTCCCTAAGCTGGGGTGATCCGGTACACTGCCGCCGTATAGCCTCAGAGGCCCCTTTTTAGTCCCCCCAGCTAAACTTTTCTATCGATGGAAAGCAGGTGACCGTATAATCTATAAGAATAGCTCCCAGGCAATAATTCCAATTACAACATATACATATACTGGGTATATGTATGACTCAGCCCGGAAGCCCTATCGTCAAAGCTAAGCAACCTATACCTTACTAAAAAACGTAAAACAAACTAGAAGAATTGAATTTAATTAATTTCAGACTTATAATATAATTATACTATGCTAGAGAAGGATACGGTACGGATAGAGTGGTGGACGAGGTTTCGGCGGTATCGGCGCGCATGGAGACGACAGATTTCCCGGTGACAAACTTAACGCGGGAGAGAGCGAAGGCGAATCCATTCTGGCTAGATAGGATTTAGGAGATGGTTTCCCCAGATGATGCGTCTCGGGGCGACGCTCTTCAGCTGTTGGAATCGTTGTCTCTTGCGTTACTGCTCGGTACCAGGGAACAAGACCTGCAAGTGAGCACAGTGGGACCACAGCAGACTCGATCAGAGCACCATCAATCCTTCACGGCATATGTTCTCCAGTACCACAAGCTGCGAAGGAGTGTGAGTGATGCATACACAGACAGCTACCTGCCGGCGCGGTCGCTGTTCGATACCTGCCAGCAGGTGCTCAAGCTGAGCTTCGGTGCCGGGCTGAAAGGGCAACGAGTGGTGGTTCCTCGAATGCATGACGTGGCCGTCCATGTGCCGAGTCGTGTACCGGACGAAATTGGGCTTGGTTGGCATGGGTTCGCGCATCACGCGTGTGGGAGACCTTGTCTGCCGTGTTCGCCGTTCCAATATGTTGATGACGTTTCGCCGCATCGGTCAAACTGACGCGGAGGCGTCGACCATTCCTTGCGTATTCGTTGCGCCAACCATTGTGCCTGCGCGCATGAAGAGAAGCGAGCCTGACGAAGTTGCTGTCCTTTTTCGAATCCGCTGATGGGTTCATCCTCAGGTACGATTACAGACGAACCGGATAAGGCCGTCCCCAATGTTTGGGGATTGGTTTACCCTTAGGTTCATCCTCAACCGTCGCATGATAGCACCGCATTCCAGTAAGGCTTGGCGTGTCATCAGACTCGACCGTCGCCTGTTAACATGGCGGTCCATCAAGGCTCGCCGTGTCATCAGACTCAACTGATGGTGTTCCCGGTGTTCCATCAAGACTCGACGTGTCATCGGACTCAACTGACGGTAACCCATCAGGACTTGACATGCCATCAGACTCAACTAAAGCGTGGTAATATGGCGTTCCATCAAGAGTCGGCCTTTCGTCATAATGCAACGCCCCAAATAGCATGTACTCGGGTAGAACGTCTGTTCGAGTCAGACGGGCCAAAGCGACGCGCGCCTGGATGTCCTCGATGTTGATCTTGTAGACATAGTCACGACTGGGCCGTGACTCATACGTGGAATACATATACCCAAGGCCGTATATCCGGTGTGGCAGCGCCAATGTCGAATGCGAACGCCAGTAATGGTCTCGTGGGTTGCCCTCCCCCAAGAACTTCCACGTCGTGAACACCAAGAGTCGTACTCCGGGCCAACCAGGAACAGCGTCGGGCACGATATTGACGGCGTAGTCGGTATGGCAGCGTGGGCAGCTTCGAACGGCGCTGAACGAGATACTGTCGGGACAGATGCAGGGCGCTTCATGGAACAGTGCACACCGAAGTCGTTTGTGTACTGGAGTCTCCTTCTCCGCTAGCCGGGGGGTGGTCTGGCCGTTCAGTGCTGTTATGGGAAGCGAGAAATCAGCAACCTGGCGAGCATCTTTGTGACAGAACTGGTGACCAAAACCGCAGCTGGCCATCTGCGGGACGAGAAATGGGTACTCCTCGCTCCAACGAAGATGACCGCAGATGGGATCGGCATGGGTGACGATATGGCCGATCTCGTAAAGCGTCTGCGGTGTAGCGGTGTGGCCAGGTCCCATGTACGGTGCAAACCCGTCCTGTTGCCGCCAGCCTTCGCCGTCCAGGTGCCGGCGTAGTGATCCTAAAATGCGCTACATCGTGTGCTTCATTGTGAGTTGGATCGATTCCCACACAGAGAGGACAATGGACATGGTGATGGGGGGGGGGGGGGATGAAGAAAAATTGGTTGCTTTGCGCGAGGTCGCCGAGAATTTGTAGCCCGACGAGAATCCATTTTTGTGCCACAAGATACGGCCGCTTGGATAAAGTTTCGGTCCAGTAATGGGAAAGTGGATTGCACGCGGAAATCATCTGTTTCGTGGTCAATAAGCTTCTGAAATGCCGAGGTGGGCGATGACTCGACCTACCATTGACCCTCGCCAACGAGCGTGAATGTCGACACCAATGCAACGACGAGCCGCCTACCAACCTGGAACCGTGGGGTCGGTAGCTGGAGAATGTATCTGATAGCCTCGGTCGCTGGTAGCCCTGTAGTCTCGTCCTCGCGTTCCGATCATTCCGTTCCCAAGGTCGGGTCGCTCGACCAGTGGAAGTGCTTGGAGGACTGGCGGGACGGGAGGTGTCAGATTTCGAAGCCTTCGGTTTGCTGATCTTGCGAGGGTGCCACAGAAGGTTTGTGAACTTGAGGACCCGACCGCCGATAGCCGAGTCCATTCAAGAGTGAGAGAACATTAACCCCAGACGGCTTGCCGTTGATGGATGATGCCGCTGATGATGCCGCTGATGATGCCGCTGATGGACGATGCCATGTATGCTGATGTGCGATACAGGACATTGAGATGATGCCGCTGGTGGTTGAGATGGGAGTGACGCCCCTGATAGCTGGATTGATACCGCTGATGGATGATGCCGTGAGAGATAATGCACTTGACGGAGGGGATGAGAGGTGATGCCCCTGGAGGACGGTGTCCCTGATGGTTGGGATGGCGATGCCGCTGACGGTTGAGGTGGTGTCCGTCGATGGATGGTGCCACTGGTGTTTGGAATGGGTTGAAGTCGGGGTCTGGTGATGGGGGTCGGGAGCGGGAGGGGTTTGGGAGAGAGGTGAGGTTTTGGTTGGGGGTTGGGGGGAGGAGGGGCGGGGAAGATTCGGGATTTGGGTTTTGGGGTTGGGCGATGGCGATGGTGGTGGGAGGGGAGAGGAGATTGGGGGGAAGGAAGAAGGGATATAGGGAATGACGCGGGAGAGTGGTAGGACCTGTCGTTGATCATGTTTGGCCACCGAGAGTGAAAGATACTGTCTAGCTCGGGAGATCACCGCGCGAGGCGAACTCTGCAAAATGCAAAGGAAATAAACAAGAATATAAATGAAGCACATCGGGAGTGACCACCTGTCGAAGACGCAAGATAGGGGCCCTCATGTATGCAAAACTCCCAAAGCTGTCCGACCACCTAGACAATTGCGAACCAACATGGCTTCAAGTCCTTGAAATTCTCCCCGCCAAGACCAACACTGTCCGGCAGTTGGTCTACAAATGCATCTCCGATGAACTGGAAGTATTCGCCTTCAGAGTGATCATATCTCGCAGCTTCCTGCACTGGTCGGAGAATGCATTGATGCCCAATTTGGAGTTGCACAACAACATCTCCCGCCTCCGTGTCGTCAGGTCCATTCACCACAAAGCTATTGTCAGTCGGGAAAAGCAACCGCCTTGGAATGACGCGGTTCAGGTAGTCAACAAGGAGGGAATGTGAGAGAGGGCTCTTCACGAACTGCGTCGTATTGCTGGGAAACAGGAGCCGGTAAGACTTGTCGTAGTCAAGTGTTTCGACAACTCCCTTTGTTGCGCAGTTGAAGAAACGCCGCCACCCCTCAGGGTTTGGGCCGCTATCAGCCGCTGCTTTGTGAGCGGCGCCCCCAACCATGCCACCATAGCTCTTCCACCATAACACCAGCTTTTCGGCCGAGGACTTTGCCTCCTGGGGAGGCTCCTGAGATCTGGCACCTGTAGATACGGTGCCCAGTCTCCGCCCTTGGACGCGGAGAACATTCCCCATCAGCTGCCAGGCCGGTAATGAATCCTCTTCGCTTGACTCTGGTTTATCTACCCATGCCCGACTGGATCGCTTCGGTGACCTCCAGTCAGCGACCCAGGATGGGAGTTTGGATCCTGGCACATCTCTAGGCGGAAAACAAGCGGCCATTTCCAAAACCACACTGAAGTGAAACTGTTCGTCCGCAAGAACCCTCTCCGCAACAACCTGGTAGATTGGCTCAACTTCCGATGTGTAGCCAAGGCCGCCAAGTCCAAGATGCCCTGCATTCGAAGGTAGTCTTGAGACATCATCAGCGAGCCCCATTAGAGCGTAGACTCTGTCGCGATCGTCGCGGCACCGAGAAGCCTCAAAGCAGTAGAGCAATACAACGAGCGGGATGGCTTCGGCGTCGGCCTGGATAGGAATGAGATTTTCCAGGAACTTCCGGGTCGCAGGCGGGATGGCGTGAGCCTCTTGAAAGAGGAAGCATAGGATAGAGGCCGATCGGATAAAATTTCCCGCGTCCACGGATACAGTACCACAGTGTACCGAGCCCTGTCTTGCGAAAGCAATTTCTTGGATGATCCACCGCCTCTGAAACCACGGCCGCGAAAGCAGCGAAACTAAGGCGAGACAATCTTCCTCGCCAAAGTCCCTCTTCACCGTGTCGAGTGCCCCTTCCACATTACGTTCCGGAAGGCGGGCAGGCTTGCGCCTGTCGTTTTCCAACTCCCAAAAGAGGCAAAGAAGGTCGTCCCGGTGTTGCTCAACCCATCGCAGGGCTCGCTCGCCTCCGTCGTAGTCTTCGCCCAACCAGACAAGAACCCCGGTCACTAACTTATAGATTTCCGACATTCGATGGACCTGCCGTATCTTTTCGACGGGGTCGTTCTGATTGATGCACATTGCGTCGGCCCAGAGCCTTCTCGGCTTCGACTCATGCCGAAAGGCGCGCAGTGCGGATTCCAGGGACGGTGTGATCCGGAGCTCGGCCTCATCGGAGTCGCATAGCACCGTCGCGGTGAAGTTTGGCGGACCCCAGGCGTAGGAAATTGCCTCACACTCGAAATCTTGGCTCTCGCAGTGTACAATGTCGCAGCGCAGCTGCGCGTCGCGCTGTTGGGATGGATGCAGCACGATGATGCGAGTGAAGTCGGTCTCTGAGAGGGCGCGGTACTCGTACGGCGCGCGACCAACAGGTGCGTCGGCTCTGCTTTCCTCCATTTTTGGACGCTGTCTTGTCGGGTTTGGTTTCGCCGAGGAATTCGTTAAGGCTCGACGAAAGGAAACTGCGGCCAAAAGAACCACCCCGCCCTTCAGACGGCAGATGAGTGGCCAGCGGGCACGTGAATTGGCTAGCATTCGCAGCTGCTATGATAAATAGAATTTATTTCTGTGGCACCAAAAATATCCTCGACGCTTCACAGCCGCTGCCAGATCACTAGGTGCTGAGCGAGATGAGCGCCTCAGGCAGTCATTCATACCTTCCTCCGCTGGCCACTAGGCCATAAAGCCAGTTTCAGACATCCACACAGATCACATCAATCAAGCATCCTTCACATCATCTTTCATCACATTCACAACGCAATACGTTGGGGCTCACTCACACTTTTCCTTCGCTCCAACCAGGTATCTCAGATACCAAGGCAATCAAACTGGATGACCTCAGATACGAAACCCTCCAGCTTGTATTCCCCAAACAACTTACTATGAGCATCGCGAAAGATGAGGAACGTGTTCAACCATTGCAGCCTGATCTTGAAGCGCGCAGTACAAAATAGCCACAGGCGTCGGCAGTACCGTCGTCTCCCTCTCGTCGGTGGCAGCCAACAGCCCAAGTAAGTCGAGGGGCCTAGTTTCCGCCCACCCCTGTTTCCGCCCACCCTGTCACATATATAACCCTGTCACCCCGCTGTGGGGGTTGGGGCCGCTACCCGGTGTTGGAGAGATATCGGATAGCAACAAAGAGCGCTAGAACGGCGCCCAGACGTAGGTAGCGAAGAAGTAGGAGGTTGTTATTTGCTTACGGAAGGCTACAAGGGGCAACTCGGCAGGTGGACGAATTGCCCCGGTTACATCTCTCATTGTGGCAGTGCCAGCGGTGGTAACTGCCGCGAGTGATGGTGTGCCGCGCAGATCGGAGCGGATGCCGAAATTGCTCATCCACAGGACGAGATACCCATCGCAGCGGTGTCCGGAAGTAAGGCATCGTTGGCATGCTGGGAGCCCTCTGTATGCGATTTCGCTACCATCTCAGCGGCAGCCGAATGGCTTCAATCACGTCAAGCTGAGAATGGGCGTACCGCATTTGACTCGTCTCCTGCGACATGTTTGGTAGTACCCGCTAATCGGCGGCCGGCCCATGATCGAAAGCGATCTTTTCGTTGCACTCCACTTAAACCTTGATTAGTAGAACTTCTTTGCGCTCCAATACGGGGGTTGTATCCGAGTTGGCGGTTCCTTCTCCCCGCAATGTCTTGAATAAATGCTGAATAATGCTAAAATATAACTCGGAGGTAAAGCGCTCATGAGACAAATCTAGACCTGGGAACTTTACTTTTCGCTCGTGGTCATACGCTAGGTGAGCTGGGGTGAGCTGTGGCTGACTTGTCCTGAGCTATCCCTAATTGTCCCCTAAGCTGAGGTGTTCCTCTACACCGCCGCTACACAGTCTTAAAGGCCCGTTCCCAGTCCCCTTCGCCAAAGTTCCGCCAGATCCGCTTTCGACCTCCTCGATACTTTTGCCCGCCTTCTCCAGCTCCATCACCAGTGTCCCGTCAACCGCGGTCAATCATTGGCTCAAATCACGGATGCGTCTGAGCTCCTTGGAGAATTACCTTATTAGAGACGCGTATTATTCCTTGGACGGTAGGATGTTCATACGTATAGCTAAGTGTATTAATCCTTCGCCACACCTGCACTATTATTGGGCAGCCAACTTTTCATTGTGCTTCCTGTCAGGACAAGTTCTTATTACCTCCCTCTTGTCCTCCTCCCTGGTTACCGATGCCATCATAGATCCTTTGACTCCAAATACTTCACCGCCCACCCGGCAACAAAAATTCTACCCACGGACCGTCTGAATGTCTTGAGAGGAAGGCGAATCACTTCCCATCGTTGTCCTCTCCACTACTAGCTCTCCCTGAGCATGCTTTTAAACCTTCGAGCTCACTCTAGGAGAGCTCACTCTAGGAGAGCTCACCGATCTAGTGGCTCGGGACGGATGAGATGTCTGAACTGGGAGGTGGGGGGGCCGGCGGCGTGCTCTGAGCAAGGTGGAAGGTCTTGCTCCCTGGATGTCTTCTTCTCTGTGCAAAACCAATGAGCCAGAAAACGCAGGCGACAGCTACAAATCCGGCAACCCCACTGACAACATTGTTGAGGTCCGTCATAGGTTCGGGAGGACGAAGTCGATGTGCGCTCTGAGTCTGGCGTATCGCAATGGTTCATGTCTCGTGCGCAAATGACGATAGTACAAGTCTCGAGTCGGACGAAGAGGCCGAGTTGAAGGAGAACAGCTGGTGGCTTGATCGTGTTCAATTGCCCCCTTATTTGGCGGCCTTGGCAACGCCCCGACGCTAGTGCCTTGTTGACGGCCTGCCTTTAGCCGCTTCATCCTTCGGAGGTGCCGATTATCCAAACCCACCCTCAGCTCGGCCAAGTTCCTCCAACTCAGCGCTAAGATCATAAGACTCCAGCTCTAACAGGACCCCATAACACACACGGCTTCTTGAAATTTAGGCTTCCGCAGATCCTTTCCGTAACCACGCTCTTTCGCCTCAGCTCCTGATATCTTGCTCTAAGCAGGCAGAGTTGGGACGCAATGCGGCGAGCTTTTATCACATCATACGCGTCGGAGCCTAGTTCAAAGAGCTACAAGTCCTGCAAGCCCTGTATTGACCATGGCTATCGCGCTGAGTTGAACTTCAAGACGGCCGATGTGATGCGATGCGCCAGCTAGAGCTGTTGTAGGACGGAGAATTCGTCGATACGTGGTTGTACAAGGACCTGATTCAGTCTCTTCAGAGCCCTGACTCGGGTACAACCGCATTTTAGCAGATTGCTGGGCTGCAAAATCCCTCGCAGCGGTTGAAGAATTCGTGCCGGAACCTGTCGTGGGAGCTGGTGTCTAGGAAGCCGACACAGCGAGTTTCCGAGGCAGTCTTATGATGATGTAGATGTTTTGGGGTCAATTGGGAGCAGAAGTGGTGACTAACCCGGAGGTCCAGCATCCTCGGACCCAGTGGCAGTTTCGTCACCGCGGGGCTATTAAAGACTTCGTCGTCGACAAACCTCACCGCACGGCGTCGTTTCGATTCTGGTGCCCCGTCCTCTTCACGGCCGAGAGCTTGATGCCGCCGGATAGTCGAGGTTGATTCTTCACCCATCCAATCGAGTACCTGGGACTTGACGTGAATTTTGATCATGCTTTGGTAGATGATGTTTCTGTCGAGGCAGGAGATGGCCAGTTGAGCTGGACGCCTTCGTAAGCCTTGAAATACAGAAAGATTCGGACGTGGCTTCATACTTGGAAAGCCGCCCAACCAGCCCACTGGTCTCTGTTGTCTGCGACTCCGTCGAGCCGGTACCTGCTATCTCTTTATTCCAGACGCTGTTTCAGCTTTTTGGTTCCCAGATTCTATTGCCTGCGCACAGCGACAGCCTCAAAATGGAGCCGAACCACCCCAGCAGGCGCACTTCGGCCCCTCAGAATCCCGTCACGCCAATGTCTACAGCAGTGCATGCCACTATTCTGGCCTTCGATTAAATCCCACTAACTTCACACAATAGAGTGAAGTGCATCTAAGAAAGAGACGCCCCGAGCTACGTAGTTTCGTTTCGTTGATACATAGAGAAAATACCCTCCCGTGGTTAGAAGAGTAGCGCGGATAAACCTACAGCCTAAGGCATCTCCAAAGTGATGATAAAATGATAAATGTGTCACGGGGATCGATAGAATGAAGTTATTCTGACCTTGATTGTAGAATAGTTGGTTGAAGAAAGAGAGGAAGCAGGCTAGTTGTGGGCAAATGCCCCTCTTTGCCAATTGGGCCCAGTGCCCACAGTCTATCTAGTCATGTGACACGAGGCAGCAGGGCAGTCCCCGTGACTTATAGGTGTGTGTTGCCAGACTGTAATATATTTATATATATAGATATATTTACATGAAACCAGCATAGCCCACATTTACGCGCATTCCCGTCGTGAGGCCTCCCTTTATCATCGTAAGGCTCTCCCCAAGTCGCCACTTCGTCGTTCGAATATTTGACCCGGCGTAGACCTTTGCGAAATGCTTGCACTAATTGCTCGAGTTAATAAGTAACTTGGCAGGTTTTTCTACCACTGGAGAACCAAGCATAAACCCTATGAAGTCGTTTACAGCCCTAGCCTTCTCGGGCATCTTCGCAGTTGAGGTATGTCAGACTTTCTCTCCACCCCAGCAGCATTCTAAAGAATAAGTGGCACACCGCTGCTGCTACTGCAGAACCGTGCTATTATCTCCGTGATTGGAATGGGAAAAAAAAGCCGACACAGGCCAACTGCCACACATCATCCCAAAATTCCTCCTCATTGAAGAAGGCCTACGCACGCGACGACTGTATCCAAATCAAGTGCCAAGTATGCGGACAATGCATTGTCGACATTAGGAATGAGAACCAAGAGTACTGCATATGGAGCTACACACAGGATGATTGTTACGTGTGGGATGCCGACATCTGCACGGGAGTACACGGCCTCGTTACAAGCACTTGTAAGGCTGTCTGAAATAATCACCTACTGCTCGGGTAGATATGAACGCTGACCGTCGGATTAGGTTCTTTCACTACACCTACATGCCCCGCCACATCAGCATTGTCAGGCATACCCACTTCTTCTTGTCGGATGTCCACACCCTCTCTTACAAGTACCACGGCATCGACTAGGACTGCCGACACTACGACCTCATCCATAACCTCAAGGCAAACCATGCCAACAGAAATCCCGACTGCATCTCCAAATGGCAGCTCATCGGACCAGATCGCCCTTGGAGTAGGTCTTGGGGTTGGATTGCCAACCCTTATCGTCGGTCTGTTGGCTTGGTGCTATCCACCTCAGCGATGGAACCGTAAATCGATGCCTGAGTCGGCCGCTCCTCTTCCCATGTTGCCAGTCACCCCAACGGCGTCGATGCCCGGAAATCCGCCTACCGGTCAAAACAATAACCAAGCTGTGATTCCAGTACCACCTAGGATAACTGATAGAACTCAGCAGGGCCCTCCTCACCCCCTCTGATCCTTGGCTTCTATAAGATAGCCCGAAGGGGCCCTTTCCTAACCCTTACTCTTGAGGAATATACCGTGGAGAGGACAGAAGTTATGCCTCACTGGCCAGATCCCGAGAAAGCCCATGCTTGCAGCAGGTTTTGGAATGAGTATACTTAAGTAGAGTCGTGGGTCAGTACCCGTACTTTACTAGACTAGTAGAGTACTTAACCCGTACGTATACTTGAGTACTATCGAGTAGTGGCTATTACTCAAGTATACCTACCTCCCCCCTCGTGGCCGGGATGACACAGTCGCCATATTTTAGAGGCGTTAAATAGAATCAAGGCATGTTTGCCACAGCAGGTATTAGAACGGGATTTGTTTTACCGAAAGGTTAGCCTCACCACTAATAGTGCCTCGCTGTGACAGATCTATTATAACTGCTGTTAAGGTACTAGCATATTTAAGGCTAGTATTATTATATACCGTATTAAATTTATATATTAGTATACCACAGACTATCCTCAAATGACATTAGGATGTTCTGTACTATTTTACGGTAATTTACTAATCCATCTTACGGCCTATATTTAGGTTATTAAGAAATTTAAGCTTTAATGTAATGAATGTTAAGAGAATGGCGGTTAGAGACTAGAAATGAGTCGCTCTTATCTAGCCTAAAATCTATCCCTCGTTGCGTAATGTTACCAATTTCATTATATGGTGAGCTAAAGGGATGTGATAATAAGCCGAAGGTGAGCTAAGGGTGAAGGGAGCCTCATTTTAGAATAAGTATCTTCGGATGAAGCTCTTTTCTTTTAGCGACCGACTACCTTAAGAGTCTCACCCGACACTTTTTTTCTGGCCGAGTCTGTATTAGTCGCAGATCCTGAGCAAGGGGTGGGCCGCACTGAGGGCCACCTGAGCCGAGGTGAGTCTAAAAATTATCCCAGCGATAATAGTTGCTGTGATTACAAATGCAGGGATGGGTCAAGTTTTGGGACCGGTCCATCACACATAACGGTCAGTTCCCTCGTAACTACCGTTTTTTTGTTCTACCCGAGCATGCAATGAGTGGTGGCTATTTTTAAAATAAGCGCCGAAAGTCTCCAAAGCACAATCCATGTTTCATCAGCCAACCTCACTGCTTTCAAGGCTCTTTCTTTCTCTCTACACATTCATACAACTTGCATTATTCTAGCCGCGCCATCCACATAATGTCTTTCTATCTCAGCAACTCCACATAGAGGATCCTAGGCCTGTCTGTAGCGGCCAGCTACACCAGTCTAGGTCTCTTTGAGGTCATCTTTCCGCTCCATGCGGCTGCTTCTTTCTTCGCTTTACCTTCACCTGTCCTAGAAAAGGCTGTCTCCAATGCTGGCCATCAGGGCACCAAACAGGAATATAAGACGTTGTCGATCTTGGTTTCCCTTTTAAGGCTAAGAGATCTTACAGTGGCAGCATCCATGTGGACATTCGCATATGGAGGGAAATGGTGAGAGGTTGGGACAGTCATCCTTGCGGGTGCGATCATGTGTGCCGCAGATTGCTTGGTGGTATGGAAGCGGATGGGCCCGGGACTATAAGTGAATATGAAATAGTGGATGAAGGCCACCGAGGCTGTCATGCACAGCCTGGCTAGCACGGGTTCGACTAACACCCCTACCAGGAATGCGCTGGCCAGCGAGATTCAAAAGATCAACCAGGCCGAGACCATCCTGCACTACATCACCAGCGAGTGGTCCTCGTGGTCGACCTCCCACTTTGCCAACAAGGACAAATACAGCAGCGTCACCGTCCTCGGCGCCCCCATGACGCGCTTCGAGATCTTCGAGTATGCCATCGGCGCAATGGCGGATAACATCGCGGGCAAGGCCGCGCCGTGCTTGATGGCATCCAACAAGAACAAGATGGCGGCAAACTTGGATGCCCTGCGAACCGCCATGTTGGCGTAGCACAGACGGTTCAGAAGTAGTGCATCGACATTGAGCAGAATGAGCAGGCCATGGTTTCCGATGAGCTTCAGTCCCATGTGAAGGATGTTGCCACGGCTTTGCACTTATTACTTGTCTTGAACTTGGCTCCTCAAGACTTGGTTTCATATTTGCTTGATTTGAGCATCTCGATGGGACCAAGCATCTCGATGGGACCAAGGGACCTAGTTTGTCGGCAACTGGTTGCAATTCAATATGACTTGAGCTTTATGAAACCTGCCGTCCCATCCTTCGCCTCGGAACACTGAACCTGTGATCCTGGTGTTATCCCTCCGGTCGGTCATCAATATGAACAGGAACTTGTCATCTCGGAGCCTGCAAACTCTCCCCGTTTTAGTTGTCACTCGCCCATATAGTTCTCATCCACCCTTGCGTCCCCCACTCCCAGCCTCCTCATCATTCGCAGACCTCCCTACCCCACGCCTCCTCATCCCAAACCGACCAGCAACATTCCAACCGGTAACCGCCGACGTACTCGACATCTTCCCCCCCTTCTTAAAAGAATGCAACCTCGAAGAAGCCTTCTCCGGAAACCTATGGATCGCCGCGCCCACATGACGAAACGTCGTGATCCAGTACTGCAACGTAAGCGCAAACATAACCGTGCACACAAGAAAAGCCGCCGTCAACCACCCATACATCGGCCACCCCGCATCCAGCGGCAAAATGAGGTGATCCATGCTAAAGACGCCCGCGACGAAGGCCAGAGGGAGGTACGCAATCGTGACCCAAGTCAGCATGCTAATGTTCTCGTTCTGCTCCACGCCAATCACGGAGCTGATGCCCTCTCGCAACCGGCTCCCCTGCTCGATGCGCTGCTGGATCGAGGCGTGGGCGTTGCGCAGGCGGTCCCGGCGCTTGTCAAACTCCTCGACCACGCGCTGCTTCTCGCGCTCCATGTCGCTGTGTCGCAGATTGTAGCCCACCATCAGCCACGTTGCCATCTTGTCGCGCGCACGTGTGACTTCGTTGATGGCACGCGCGAGCTTGTCGCTGAAGATGCGAAGGGCTTCGAGCCCCCACAGCATGCGCTTGAGTTTCTTGAGCGCGACGTCCGACTTGCTCCATGCCATGCCCCTGAGCAGGATGATGGCGTCCATCTCCATGATCTTCTCCAGCTCGTCTTGGAAGTTCTCGCACTCGACCGCCAGGCCCTCGCAAAGGTAGCTCAGCAAAAGGAGGAACACGAGCACGCGCCCCGTGTAGTGCTGGTGAACAAACATCTGCATGATCTCGCGCACCTCCTGTGCGTACTTCCATGCGGTGGTCTCATCGATCAGCTCCGACATGACGGTGCACGTCCAGTATCGCCCCCAATCCCCCGTCATGACGAGGGACACGGACAGCTCCCGAATCTTGGACACGTGCTTCTCGGAGCTCTCGTTGGCTTTCCTGGGGTCAATGACGGTCGCAGGCGGGAACTCAACCACTGCACCTGGTTTTCCCGTGACCGCCTTGCCGTCGTCGACACTCTCCTGCTTGTCCATGGGCGAGGCGAGTGCGGGTAGCCAGCCCCAGATCCTCCCCACCAGAGTCTGGCCTTCGCCGGTTGTCTTGGAGGCAAGGCCAGGAGCCAGCGAAGTGTCGCGCTTGTTCTCGATGGCTTGTACCTCCGTCTCGCTCTGGCTCTCAAGACGCCAGTGAATCAGCGAAATACTCGACACCCAAAGCTCCTCGCCGCCTCTTGGCGCCTGCTGGCCCGGCACGTCGGAAAACTGAGACAGCGAACCAAGGTGGCTATCCAAGGTGTCGAGCGCGTCCGGGTGCCACACGTAGACCATTCCCCGAGCTGTCTCGGAGGTTAGTTGCCGCATGAAGATGAGGCGATACTTGATGCCGAGGTCCACTAAGTTGTCGTTCAAGGTGTTGAGCAGTGACGACTGGTAGGTCTCGAGGAACTTCTGTCGGAGGCGGGGGTGACGTAGAACCACTTGAACATCGTGCTCCAAAGAAGAGAATTTGGGGTGCCTTTCTTGCCGCCCGACAAAATAGAGATCCAAAAGGCCGGGGTTGGCTTTCAGAGCCTTGATCACTTTGCGTGCTGACCTGGTGTCCAGTGTCTCAAAGGGTGTCAGTGGCAACGACGACCAAAACTCCCCATCCACGCACTGAACCCTCCCCTTCTTCTGGGCTATCACTATGTCAGGTCCTCCGTTCGAGTCGATGGAGAGAGACAGGTCGACGCAGCTGATGTGTCTGAGCGCCGCGGCCCGCAAGATGTTGAAGATGTTCTCGAGTGTCCAAGGCACTCCGGACGTTCTCCACTGCTTCTCGTAGTTCTTCGCAATCTGGGGTCGTAGAAACACGCTCTTGGTCTGCTTCACATCAAATAGATCCGGCGTGTTGCCCAGGGAGAGAAGGGAGGTGTCGGGGTGAAATAGCCCAAGTGGCAGTCGTCTTTCCCAAGCAAAGACCTCGGCAAACCGCTGCATCTCTTTCCCCTGGATCGCTTCGGCGTACAATGGGCTCTTCCTCCCGGGACGTCCGAATTCGCTCTTCTTGAAATCGCCACTTCTGAAATCGTCGGCCTTTGCTGACTCGTCAAAGCGAACTCCCTTGGAAGGGACCTTTCTGTGTGGTGCTGTTGATCGCAGTGACGGTGTCGGCGAATCACACCTGACATACGATGCCTGCGTAGCTCCTTGAAACCCCTCTGTCCCCAAAGAATCAGGGGATATCCACGACTCGCGCTTTCGCAACGCGAACTCGATCTCCTCCAGGAGCTTGGTGCAGACAATGGCCGAGGCCGTCAAATCCCACCACTGGCTGACGGCGTTGACACTGCAGGGGTCGATCGATGCGAGGAAGAGCCCATCTGACAAGAGAAACTGCCAACAGTTTTGCATTACCTCCTCTTGGTTCTCCCGGAGGTCAAAGCACAGGGGAACATGATGGCCAAGGCAGCTCAGCTCCCAGGGCGCCGGCCGCTTAACTGCGGATCGAACGTCGTGGTTGTCCCAGCGGGATACGCGCGCGGCGCCTGGGTACAGTGTCGAGGTGCCCTGCCGTCTGTCGATCAGTTTGGTCACATGCTCGAGGCACGTGAGGTTGACGCCGAGCTGGATGCGTGGTCCCTGATCCACGCCGAGCTCGGCGCCAACCACGGCGAGGTACGCAACTTCGTGCCCCAGCGTCTGTCGAAGATAGCGCCCTTGCCCAAAGAGTCGGAGGGCCTTTTCTGCCTTCTCCTGCCAATGATCCGAGAGCTGTTTGTGCTCTGCCTCCTTGACCTCGATGTGGAGCTTCCCGAACCGGACAGGATCCTCGGTCTCGAGAGTCCGGTACAGTTTCCAGACCGAGAAGCTGTGATACCACCGCAGAATACACCCGTATGCGTCATCGAGAATGGCGGTATCCGTGCGGTTGTCTTCGTTCTTGAACTGGTTCGATGTGAGCGGCTCGATCACGCTCCACAACCGATCCCGCATGTCCCGTGTGAGGTACTCCTTGGGCAGTTCCAGGAGGATGTACCAGATGATCATGGCACAGTACCACTTCTGGCTTCGCATCCTGATCTTTTGCTTCACCTGCTCGGCACCTGGCCGCCTATCTCTCCGAGGCGGATTGTCACTTCCAAATTGCTGCTCGATTGGAGAGACTGGCTCAGGTGTGGGTGGATCCAAAGGCGCACAGCAAACATCGCTGGGCAAGACACCTGCGATTAGGTCTGCCGACGTGGATCGGTGAAGGAACGGGACAACTGCGACAATCCAAGTGTAGATACCCTCTAGGGCGGATGAGAGCGTGATCTTGTATGCGGACAGCATTTCGAGACTCCACTCGTGATTCGGATCCGTTGCGCCTGACCGAGAGCCTGTGGGGTCCTTGAGAGGTGTGCAGTTGCGAAGGTCTCGGCGGTTGACGTGGAGGCACCTCAGGACTTTCAACAGGAACCGAATCTGCTAGCTTCGACATTGTCAGATTTCTAATCACACCGGACAAGTCCGTGTGCCAGAATAAAGAAGTACTTACAAGGCGTTCTCAAAATCCACCACTTGGGCTGACATGATGTTCTTGATGAGAGCAATGGCTGTCGAGTTGGAACTCCGTGGTTCCCTGACGATCGAAGGACTTTCCCGTTCCCGCAGGAGGGCATCCCGAGACCCGGGCATCAGCACCGGGACAGCAGACACGCCGAGAATCGCCTCGGTGCATCTCCCTATGGCGTTCAGCTGCTGGGCTTCGAGCCCGGGAGGCTCGTGTGTGACGTAAGACCATAGCCTGTACGGCGCCGACAGCGATGAAGGCGATACGCCCAAATGGTCTCTGACTTCCAAATTGGTGATGACCCGTGTCTTGCCGAAATGCACATCTCGGTCTGCGGGTATGAGGGAGAATGCGGCAACAATGTTGATGGGGCTTTGCGTAATGCTTTCGGGCACTTCGGCGTGTAGAGCAATAATATCGTCGTTGTGCGTCGTACCAGTGTCGCTGCGGGCGTACTTCAGTCTGTTATTACTGTCGTATTCGGTTACCGCCTCCCGCAGATTGATAACCTCGCGGTTAATCCAAAGCCGCATTTCCAGTCTTCTAGCCAACCTCTCACTCTGACAGGCTAGAGTGTAGTACGGACCGTCATCGTCCTCGGGGCGCTTCGAAGAATAGGTGTCATACAGTGGCCAGTGAGTTAGATCATCGGCAAAGAGAGACTTCGCAGACCCAAAGCGTAGCAAGCCACCAATGTTCACCTTGACGTTCACCCGGGGGAGAGGCTTGGCGCCACCCCTGATGCTGCCGGGGGAGCTTGGGCCTCTCGGGGAGATGTGGACGATCTGATAGACGGTTTGGTCCTTGACAAAGGAGCAGGCCGTGTAGTCGGCAACAATGACAGGTTGCCTGTGTTCGTCGTTCTGCACATAGTTGAGACGCGTGTAAGGCCACCGCATGTTGATCAGGCCATGCGCGGCCGTCTGTTCCAGGACGGTGGAGACTTGCCCCGGCTCCAACTGCTTATCCACGTAGACGCCTAGACCAAACGTTCCGGTGGGATTTTGCCGTTGGGCGCGAGCCAAGATGGAGTTGGTGTTGTCCGGGAAGTCCCCCCGTACGTAGACGACGCCATGCCTGTCATCCGGTGCCGTGAGCTGGAGAAGCTCATGCCACGTCGTGATACTCCCCGTGTGGCCGTTCTCACCAAAGTCGTAGGATTTAGAGGGGCGCTGGCGGTCGACAGGCATATAGCAGTTTTCTGGAATGGTTAGCACACAAAAGGCCTCGCGAGGTTCTCACGTACGCTCATCGATTCCGTCAAGCCAGCAAAAATCATCCAGACCCCTTGACAAATGTTAGTTTCTCCACGTGTGTATCAGCGACTTGAACGTATCACTTACAATTCAGACATTGTTGACGCGTTCTTGCTAGTTGTGTGATGGGAGGTTGTGCTGGGAATGGCAGCAAGTTGCCAATATGGTTGTGTGAGCAAAGATTACCAATAGCTTTAGATATGCTAACTTGAGCTGTCAATAATCCCCGAACCGACAATCTCCCAAAGAACGTACCCCACCAGCAGGATATAGCCACATGCCATCAGGTTATCAGGGCGTCGATGCGCAGAGTTGCACAGGAGTGTGGTGTGACATTCTCATCGACTTGTCATGAGAGACCGCCACAAGGCTGCAAGCGTGATTGGCTGAACCCCACATTCGCGTGTGCCAGCAGAGCTCGTTTGGGATCTATCATCCCATCTCCTAGTGAAGGTTCGGGCCGCTCTTTGCAAATCACCCGAAGCTCCCCCCCCCTCCGTCCAAGATGTTGGTGTCGCGATGGTGGTTGGTGGTTGTATATCCAAACCACCGGCACGTTTGAGCCCCCCATCGGGATATCCCGGTACTCCATAATGGCTAGGAACTACCGAAGGAACATCTGGGCTTTCTGGACGGGTTAGATGAAGATTTGAATGTGTGATTGTCATGGATAATCTGGTGTGGTGAGTCGATAACTTCCTTCACTCGCGTCTGACAATCACCATCATGCGGCAAGTTCCGCCATCGGTTGTATCACACCTCCGCCGTTCTGCTCCCTTTGGTTCCTCCTCGTTCGTATTCTCCAGCGCAAAGCCCTGCCACTTCTCCCGGATTGTAAAGACTTGCTCCTGCATCCTAGCCTTGCGCATCCCCTTATTAAGTTCCTGCAGGTCTCGGTTCACCAGAACATCATGAGCCCGTATTTTTATGTACCTAAGAGAATGAGAATATTGTTCTAACAGTACCAATAAGGGCAAAAGTTTGAAATACTAACCCTTACTTTATAATAATTTAGTAGCTAGTATTTATCTTGGGGGACTAAAAAGATCGCGATAATATAACATGTACCGCCAGTAACGGTAAATAACGTAATAAGGAAAATACGTGAATATGTTAAAAATCGTCGTAAGATCTTATTATACAAGCTTTCTCCTAGTAGTGGCTACAAAAAATCCGGAGCTGTGTTCCTACCCTAACATCTAATAAAATGATGGACGCAGCGATCATGTCGATCGATGTTAAGTGGCCAGTTTGAGTCAGCGTGGTGGGCGGAACATGGGTGGAGCGGTCGCATTGGTGGTAGGTTCTTACGCGAGGATCGTGAACGCTAGAAGCGGGCTGTTAAGGCTTGGTGGGGAATTGTGCCGTGAATCAATGTCAGATGGGATTGAGATTCGGCAGCCAGATGCTTACCAAGGAGAGGGCAACTTGACTTCAATCATCCACACCACACAATATAGCTCCTGAGGTTTTCTCACAATCGCAACTCCATGACCAGGTACGGATGCTGATACTTTCTTTCCCAGCCACCTGCCGTTTTGAATGATCTATTGGACAACCCTATGGGCGAACCAGGTGGCCATGTGATTGACTTGAGCTTGTTCACTGCGCTAGTTAGCACGGGAATCGAAGTTACAGGAATCGCAGCACCCGTAAGAATACGCCTAGGTATATTGAATGACGTCTGGAGTTGAACCTGCAATCTCCTTCTCAGGAACCCGAACGGGAAATGAAGATAAAGTTGGAGCTTTTGCACCGATATAATATCTTCTCAATGCGATCTCGGCTCCTTAACCTGACCCAAAGCAGCTTGGAGCTGACTAACGGGAGGACTATTGAGCAAGTCAACGGGGAGATTCATCGATATTGAACGTTCATCAATCCCTAGGTTAAAATTTCCAAGTCTGTTACTAAAATCACAATCATGCTAGTCATCCATCCTGTGCATTTTGGCGGCGCACAAGAGCTTAGAGGGCAGACAGCACAATGTTTCTGCGGCCTCGGGTCCCCCCGGGCCTCTCTGCCAGGATGGCCCCAGTTGTATTTTGCGTGTGTCCTTGACGTCTTCAGCGCTTGTTTCATGCATTATCAGCATGGAAAGCAGCGCAGAAGCGAACCATGGTTGGGAACCGGGAGACGGCCATTTCTTTCAGTAGTTCAACCAGCCTTCGCTCGATCCCCGCTGAAGATCATGATGAGGGCTCAGGATTATCCGTGCGGGGGTTGCGGCACAGGCGGTTAGCGGGGCATGTTCTGCGGCAGATTCTGGAAGGCAGGGAGTTGGCGCGAATGCGGTCTTGTCCGGCCGACATTTGTGTCACGGGCTAATATATAAGTGTTTGCAGCCTTTTCAGAGAGAGCTGTTGGTAGTATGCCGTGCAACCCCATCATCCATCTGCCTGTAATCTGGCTGTTTGGTCGCTGTGCCGCACTGGTCAGCTTGCCAGTTTCCCCGGCCCAACGTGGATTCCAGAGGATTTACCCTGCCGCTGAGCGCATGAAATGGCGAAGAATGAATAGAGTCTCATGTTCCTACTAGGTGCATTCCCCGAAAATAGTGACTTGGCTCAGAATCCGCCCCTGCCAACGCTTCAACGTAGGATCTTGGGGCGGCATTTATCCCGGAGAGGCGTTTACTGCGAGGCGTACTTGATTTGCCGTCTGTTTCATATGCATGCTGGACAGAGTGGCCACTACCTTCATCTCTATTGTCCTCGAAGAATTGCTACGATTTGATTTCGTCTGCCCGGCGTCGTTCTGTCCCGTTATTAAACTCAATCTCAGGGCACTGCACAGGTGCGTAGGGATGTTGGCCCACGTAAACACCTGATATTTGCGGAGGGGCCATCCGAGGGACCAAGTTTGCGGCAATGACACTGGCAACATCCTAGTGGGACGATACATAACGATCGGGACGCATGCCACTGCCGCACATGGGGACACACCACTCCGCTCCTCCATCCGAACCGTTTTCCTCTCGACATTGTAGGGCGTGGTTTTGTGGCGCGACATCACAATGCCGCCCCATTCACTCCGTCGAGCCTTTGTTTGGGCGCTTCACTTCGCTGCTGCTGCGGCGCAGACGATTGTGACGGGAGACGGCACGGTCTTGGGTGATGCTCCTCCCTCCTCCCCAACACCACTGAGTGTGTGGTGTGGTGGTATCTGGTCCGCTAACGCGACAAGCAGCTGCCAACAAGACGACGATTGCTCCAGCTGGGGAGGTAGTGGCAAGCGTCGAAGACGATGTGTCTCGCATTCAGTTGACGGATGCCGTGCTGGCGAATCTGACTGCGCTGAAGCTTACCAACGCGTCTCTCTTTGATTTTGGGGGAAAGGATGCCCGTCGCCACAGTACAAACGTAACTGGTGCCTGCAAGGTCTTTCCTGGCGAAGCCGGCTACCCGGCTCCGCCAGCCTGGACGGTCCTGGACCTGCTCACCGGCGGCGGATTGATCAAGACGGTCCCCATCGGCGCCATCTGCTACCGCAATACGACAGCTTACAATGCCGTTAAATGCCAGGACATGCTTGCCAACTGGACCAAGTCCGAGACGCAGTAAGCCCCCTCGGCTATTTCTCAGGAACCTCGAGTCTGACAAGGCAGCGTCCGCGACCCCACGTCGGTCATGTCGCCGCTCTTCCAAGGCGAGACGTGCTCACCGCAAAAGGGCAACTCGTCAACCTGCACGCTCGGCGGCTTCCCATCGTATGCTGTCAAGATCACGACGGTGGCGCAGGTGCAGCTGGCTGTCAACTTTGCGCGCAACGCCAACCTCCGCCTCGTCGTCAAGAATACAGGCCACGACTTTCTCGGCAGGTCCATGGGTGCCGGCGCCCTCTCCATCTGGACACATAACCTCAAGGGCATCCAGTTCCTCCCTGCAGTGCGCACCCCGTCCTACTCGGGCCCGGCCTTCCGCATCGGCGCCGGTGTTCAGGTGGGCGAGATGTATGCTGCGGCCAACCAGTACAACGTGACAGGCGTTGGTGGCGAGTGCAAGGGCGTGGGTGTCGCGGGCGGCTACACTCTGGGTGGCGGGCACTCACCAATGAGCACCAAGCACGGGCTAGGAGCCGATCAGGTGCTGAGCGCTGACGTGGTGCTGGCCGACGGACGCTTCGTCACGGTCAATGAGACGGCTCACCCCGATCTCTTCTTTGCGCTGCGAGGCGGCGGCGGCGCCACTTATGGTGTTGTAACCGCACTCACAGTCAAGGTCTACCCGCGTATGACCTTCTCCGGCGTCACCTACACCATCGTCTCCGGCGGCGATACCAATGTTTCTAGCAGCGTGTTCTGGTCCGCCCTGTACGCCTACTGGCGGCGCATGCCCGAGTTCGCTGCCAAGGGTAGCTACGGGTACTCGATGGTCTTCCCGCAGCGCTCGAGCGGCGGGTTGACCTGGAACATGCTCCCCTGGCTCGTCCCGGGGATGCCGCTAGACCAGTTCAAGGCCATGACAGCGCCCCTGTTCGCCGAGTGGGCGGCGCTGGGCCTGACCAACTTCACGCCGACATACTTTGAGCATGACAACTTCTATGCTGCGTGGACGCGCCACTTCCCGACCGAGGGCGTCGCGAACGCCAACTTCCGAACGGCGTCGCGTCTGTTCCCGCGCGCGTTGTGGAATGATACGACGAAGCGGGACGCGCTGTTTGATGCCGTCAGCGGCATCGTGAAGGAGGGTTCTGCGCTTATCCAATATAACATTAACCCGGCGAAGCCGGAAGGTACGCCGGCGAACGGGGCGAACTCGCACTGGAGGGATGCCGTGTGGTTCACCATTATGGGCGCGGGCTGGGTAGCGGGGGCGGGCGAAAAAGAGCTGGAGGTGGCGAACCGAAAGATTACCGAAGATTGGATGAGTAGGCTGAGGGGATATGGACCGGGCGGGTACGGGAACGAGGGCGATGTGATGGAGCCGGACTTTGGAGAGGCATTTTTTGGGAGTAATTATCAGCGTTTGCTCCGCATCAAGAAGCAGGTGGACCCGGGCGATTTGTTTTGGGTGCCCACGGCGGTTGGATCTGAGAAGTGGAAGGTCCAAGGGCATAGGGAGTGGTTGACGATGCAGACGGGGAAGTTGTGCAGAGTGGATTAAAACACCGCCTTATAAAGACAACACAATTTATTTTTTAAAATTGGGAACCGTTGTGGCCGTCTTTATATACGGGATTAATTCTAAGCCTGCTCGGTTAGAGTTAAACTAATTCAGTATGTTGTGGCGTAGCCTGCCGAAAATGGTACTTAGGGTGAGCAAAGATGAGCAAGCCTTAGCAAATCCTGAGCAACGACTGAGCAACAATTGAGCAACAACTAAGTCGAGCCTGAGCCAGGGCAAGCAACGTCACGTGGGCGAAGTACAAAAAAGGAAATTTATAAGCCCAGATTCGTCTAACAAAACAGGCGTTTTACAAAGAGAGCGTCTCAGGGGACAGTACCACCCGTCTCCGCGGACAGTATCCCCAGCCGTCTTCGGCAACCACGATAGCGAGGGCATCCACGCATTATCACGTAAGTTCGGCCTCAACCTCCCTCTCTATCTCTCTCTTTTCTACTCATCATGCATTCCCTGACAATAGCTGTTCATTCTTGTTAGCCATCTAGACTGCAGGCCCAGCACAGATGTCGATACTTCAACATCTGCCTTTCAGCCTCTGCGAGCCAGGCCCAGAGCACGCTGGCGGCATAGGCAACTTCTACCTTCAGGTTGTGGCTCCCGCGCCGTCACAGCTCGCGTTGCCGACTGTATTTTCTGGATTCGCACAGCCAGATACCGAGATTGTATCAAGCAAAGCCAGATTGACTGGTTCACCGAGACCTCCCGAGCATTACGAAGCGCGCGTCGTCATCGCCGTGAGAAGGACAATGATAATAGTAACAGCCCCTTCTATCTGTCTCTGGCTTTCCTGCGCATCCCCCTTCCCGAGTTCGGTGACCGCCGTCTTTGTATACGCGGCTGCCATCGGAGAGAACCATCCAAAAATCCCAGCTTCAATCCACATTTCTACGACGCTCTGGCCGGGGAAGGCATAGCAGCATTAGGTTGCGGGCACGATCACGTCAATGACTTTTGCGCTCTGTTGCCACGACAGCAACAACAACAAGAAGAAACGAAACAGAATGGCGAAAATGCCCCTCAGCCTCAGCCTCAGCCTCAGTCTAGCCTTTGGATGTGCTATAGGGGTAGCAGCGGGTTCGGAGAATATTGTTCGTACGGCGGACTGCGATTTCACCGACGAACGCGTGTTTAGGAACTCCATACGAGTACTAGGAGCTTGAAGACTTGGAAGTGGGTCGAGTATACCTTGGGTAGAGTTGACGAGCTAGTGCTCGTAGAAAGCGGACATTGATGCAGTGTACTCACCCTTTAGCACAGGTTTCAGTAATCTGAAATAAAGCGATAGAAAGTAAATATACGGTTAAAACCTCCTAGAAGGATTAGTCATTCCATCTTAGGCTTCTTTCGAACATAAAGTCTTAGCCAAAGCAATCATTATACCCCAGCTGACAATTCTTTTAGCCAGTAGCGGTAATATCTGTTAAGTATACGTAGCATAGGGTTGCATGCTTGTACCAGCGGAATATAGAATTAGCTATCGGGGATAACTTACTGTTGTTTGACTTGTCGATACATCGAGCATCTAACAAAGATGACGTTACATATTGTAGCCGCCTGTCGAGCACTAAATCTGCCGTTTTCGAGTCCCTGTAGTTTATCTGCCTCCCATACCAGAACTACACGTATATTGGGCGGTAGGGGTTCGCTGCCCGGTGCGGTGCTGCTGACCATGGCCGCCTATTTGGGTGATCGATTTTAACTTGACACTACGTCATGTGGCGCGGTTTGTGTAGGTAGCCTTACATTTAACGACTACTAAAACGGAGGTCCTTTTTAAGCTAACGAAAGTGCCGGTCTGCTTGCGTTACCGCCATTTCTAAGGTCACCAGTGTGCAAGACTTCAGAGGCTGTGTACTAATATCGTCGGATAAAGACTCCAAGAAGGGACCTGCAGCAGTAGCGCCGTCGTCAATTTATTTTGCCGCGCTGCTTATTGCTCACTAAATTTTCCCCTCTAGGCTTACCATCAAGAAGGACAGCAATTTGCGTGAAAGAAATAAGACGGTCTAACGTTACTTTTCCGCCCGCTTCCAGACAGTCAGAAAACCACCGGCTCGTTCATTATTTTCGATGACTTTTACTTGCGCCCCGTGTCGAGGATTAACATATATCACTTCGTCCTTGTATCTACGCTGAATCGTAAAGATTAGGAACAAGATGCATCGCCAACACCTCCTCGCCTCCCTCAGCGCAGTTCTGCCATTGTCCTTTGCGGCCGGTCCTCCACCACGTAATGACGTCCCTCCACCAGCGCCGCCAGCGGGATGCCTCACACTTTCTCTCACGTCACCGGCGTGGGAGGTGGAGAATTTCCAGTCCTACAAGACGGACAGGCCGGGGATAGAGTTCACCCTGAAGAACATCATGGACATGAGCTCGTTTCGCTGTTCGACTGGCTCGGCCGAGACTGTAGGAACTCTGAGCATGAATTGCACCGCAGTTGGGTCTGTAACCGACAATATGTTGGTACCAGGAGTCGTCCTCGACACCATATCGAACCGACTTTCGGTCAACCAGGAGTGGGTATGTAACGACAACAACAAAAAGCAACGGTAACTCTTTGTAATACGAAAGATTTAAAATATGGAATCTAACTGATTATAGCATCACTTTTGTTGGGAACGGCACCGTAACGGTGAAGGTCGGGTGTACGATAAATTCCGATCTTGTCGAACTCTGCCGTGGGCCCCCTAAATTCCGCATACCGGCCAGCCTCTCCTCTCCCTTGGCTCTAACTCCTAGAGCACCAGCTCCAACCGCCAGTTACGCGGTTGAAAGCTGCAAGAAGAAATCCACAAGCCCATCATGGAAGGTGGAAAACATTACATTGCAAACCGGCCTGATCCCCTTCTGGAATATCTTTGGCGTTGCTAATGCTCCGGAGTATATGGACACGTCCGCAATAGGATTTTCAGTCACCAATGAGGCCACGAACGCTACCCTCAGGTGTAGTTCTAGCTTTTCAACACAGAAATTGCCCGACGGACTTCTTCTACCGCCCCCCGACTGGACGACCTGCTATTCGGGAGCTTGGGAGCCCGAACGGTATCGCAATGCTTATACGGCTGATGTGAACTTTCGTTTCGATCCGCCCTTGGCTGTGTACATAGATCAGGATCCTAAGTCCTTGGAGTTGATCATAGATCAAACGTGGTACTGCGAAGATGGTGGGGCGGACCGGCCGTACGTTTCACCCTTCTCCTTTTTAACTTACCTATATCTATATCCGCCGTTGAATGGGAATATTCTTTGCTGATAATAGTTAAAAGAATACAATTTAACGCCGGAGCATCCGTCAAGCTTCCGGTGCTGGCATGCACGCCACGAACGAAACTCGAAACAAACATAACCGTCGGCCCGTGGTCATCCAATACCCCCGTAATCAACGGCACATCCTGTACTGCGTCCTCGGCGGCCACCGTTACCGGCCAAGTAAACTCGAGATACGACATGGAACCATTCGCACTTCAGATGCCGAGGGCAGCGGAGATGCGATGCACTGTCGACTCCGTGAATCCAGACAACCACCACTTCTTCCTCCTGCCGCCGCCGATACAGTTTCAGTACGAGTACCCGAACGACACGCCCCCGGATAATAACCGCACTGGAACATTACAGCTGCTCTTGGAGAACGCTGGTCTATCTACAGCCGTCTCTTGCCAGGCCTTCAGCCCGGAACTAAATATAAACTCGACTTCGTATAACCCAAACTTTTGGGTGGGTTGCTCTCCGCATCGGCGGACTAGCGACGAGCCCAACTATTGGGATAATATCTCGACAAATGTTAGCTACAATGCCTTGGCTGATACGCTAGCCGTCAGGCAGTCCTGGCGGTGCGACGATGTAAGCCCAACCCAGAGGTAGGTTCTGTCCTCCCCTCCTTGCAACCTAGACAAGTTTATTCACAAAGATTTCCCAGGGTTATATTCAGGGCAAGCTCAACAATCAAGCTTCCAAAGCTAAATTGTACGGTCGACGGTGAGGGCTTATGGTGGGAAAGGACGGTATGCAGGTTACCTAAGAGCTGGACGGAGAAGCCCTTGCCGATGGAGTACTCTGAGATAACATATCACACCAAGGAACGCTAGGATCATTCATTCGTTCGCTTCTATTACGGGCCTACTCATATAACCTACATAAATATCATTTAAACAACCCCCCCCCCTTCCTCCCCCCGGGATC
>Ga0247758_1000587_pt1 | contig 32036 bp, 39 predicted proteins | sample UWRJL156409C4_FD_180950 | JGI IMG/M metagenome (GOLD analysis project Ga0247758, IMG submission 180950) | Plant litter microbial communities from Arlington Agricultural Research Station in Wisconsin, United States - UWRJ-L156-409C-4 | ecosystem: Environmental > Terrestrial > Plant litter >... | reverse complement strand
CCTCCCCTCCCACCCTCCTCAACACCTCCACCACCCCCTCCGCGCTGCTCTTCGCCGAAATCGGATCCACCGCGTACAGCGGCGTCCCATCTTCCCGTCCCTCACGCACCGCGGCTACAACCTCCTCCACCGCCGTAAGCGACGCATAATCCACAACTACCGTCGCCCCCAACCTTTCAAGTCGCTCGTGGTGCTTCTCGCTCGCGGTAGCGATTATATCCACGACGCCACATACTTTTGCAAGTTGGATGACGAAACTCCCTACCGCGGAGCCACCGCCCCATACGAGGAGGGTTGGTTTCTTTCCTGTAAGCAGCGGTGGGGATGAGACTCGGCTGCGGGAGGCCGAGGACATGGTAAAGTATCAAGGCCGCAGTGCCAGCAGAGCTGGGGATCGTGGTACCGGCAGCGAAGGGGATGGAGTCCGGGAGGGGGAGGAGGGAGGTGGCTTTGACGGCGGTGTAGGTTTGAAAGGCGTCGTTGGCGTTGTTGCCGGGGGGGAGGCCGTGGGCGAAGCCGGCGACGCGGGTCCCGGCGGGGAAGGGGGAGGTGGATTCGGATGGGGAGGAGACGATTTCGCCGGCGAGGTTTGGAAGGGCGGGGCTGTTAGTTTGGAGCCAATTCTGAGGTTGGAGGGATGGGAAGGGGGAAGGGGGATATACCAGAGCCGAGGATGGCTAGGTAGGAGGCGACGAACAACCCCCAGGATTGGCGCTTCCAGTCGGCAGGGTTCAAAGCCACGGCGCGGTTTCGTACGAGGAATTCACCGGGGCCGGGAATGGGCAGGGGAGTCTCTGAGACAGAGAAATTGGCGCTCTGGGCGTTGAGGAACGCGGCTATGTTGGTGGGTTGAGACATTTTGGACTGTTGTCAAGGCTGAGATGGCGAAAGGTGATTTGAGGTTGTGCGAGTCTAGAAGGAAGACTTGAAAGACTTCTCCCTTAACCTCCCTCACAACCACCCCCCACTTCTCGGGCGAAGTCTTCCTCTCCCACTTCTTCGCAACAATCAGAAGCATGAGCAAACCCATCTCATTAAGGAACTTTGGCCCCATGTCCACCGGACCTAACCCCCAATTAGCCTCTCCCCACCCTTACCCCCCTCGACAGACTCACATCTCAACTTAACCCCCACCTTGACAACATTCTCCCCTTCTCCGTACTGCCTAACCACATCCCACGCTGCAAGCTCGAACTCGCAAGTAAATACCCGTCTAAGCTCTTTGTAGCTTCTGTGTTTCTCTGGATTGTAGACGTGATGTTTGACGTGTGATCGGTATGTTGAGACGCGATTTTTGATGTTGTAGATGGGGCGGTTGGATTAGATTAGGACGGAGGGGATGTCGTTGTTGGGGAGTAAGGGTGTGATGGTGGCGCAGTCAAAGGGGGCGTTATGGTTAGGAGGTTGGATGGTTGAAGACGTGGTTGTGAGGGGTGGGGGCATGATCGTGCTGGTGGAGGTGCTTGGGGGGACATCACATTCTGTGTTATTTTCAGTGATTGTGAGCCATAATTATGCTCCGCATGGTTGTCTTACCTTTTAATAATATTGTTGGGAGTCAGGAGGCGAGATTGTTGTGCGAAGCAGGGAGGGCAGAAGGAGGATGAAGAGGAGGAGGACTCGGGGAGCCTCCGCTCACACAGCTCACCCGCTAAGCGGGACAGGCAGCATTAGAGGAGAGAGAAAAGATAACTCACATGTCCCAAGTGCTCATGCTCACAATGGTACCGGCAGGTAGGTGCACCCCGTCGAACGTGGCCCCTCCGGGGGGCACTACGCGCGGAAGTCGTCCGGGCACGCCAGGGTTGAGTCTTTTTCGGTTAGTTCAGTAGTTTTCGTTCCGATTATTATTGTGATGTACCACCGCTTGACACATGAAAATAAGAGAGGGAGCCAAAAAAAAATTTGAAAAGAGGAAGAGGAGAAAAAAGAGAGGAAAGAGAAAAGAGAGCTCACCTTAGCGCCTCTTTGATGACCCCGGTCAGCACCGGCAGCTGCTCGAGCAGCGTCCACCGCATGTCAGCAGGGTTGGGAAATGCCTCACGCAGCTCTTTCACCAGCGCGGCGTGCACGTCGGGATGGCGTAGAACCCCGTACATGGCTCGCTCCTGAGTGGCACCGGTCGTCTCAGTTCCGGCTCTCGTGACATTGACGGCATCCGCAAATACGGCGGCGTCGCCGAGCCGGAAACCCTTTTCCCCTTCCCCGGACGACGACGACGATGAAAAGGCCGCCCTAGGCGGGTCAATCAGATCGTGGATGATGGTCCTGCGCGGCGGGTGCAAGCCGCGGGCTAGCTCGGCGCGGACTTGATCGACGGCCAGGCGCACGGCCTGCAGGCTGTCGTTCCAGCGCTTGTAGGGCGAGAACAGGGCGATCTTGGCGCCGTCGGGAAGGGCGCCGAACAGGGGCGTCAGGAACGGCAATGTCTGCAGCCAGGGAAACATGGTCTGCACGGAGCGGATGGCTTCGGGGTACCAGATGCCGCAGCCGTCGGCTGGCCGGTCTAGCATGTGCCAGCAACGTGCGTACGTACTTGGTGATGACATCGATGGCCACGGCCCGCAGCGCCTTGTACGCGTCAAATGGGCGCGTCTTGTGGGCGTCTAGCTCCGACCGCATGTCGTCGCACAGCTTGTTTGCCTTGTCCCATACCATGGCCTCGACGGCGAGGGCCGACTGGCGCGAGCATGGTGATAAGCAAAAGAAGAGAAGGTCGTCTTCAATTATTTCTCCGTAGAGAGATGGAAACTTGGACAAGAGGCCTAGGGTTGGTGCGGTACCGCTATCCTAGCTTATAACCCACCCATCCTTACACCCAAACGCATCACGGAATACGAGCTACCTCATATGGAAAATTCTTTCTTTTCTGTAACCTGAGTTATTGGCGGACCTTGGGCACTCAAGTTATGGCCCGCATGATTCACACGCACCAGTTGGATGGCGGGATAGACGTCTTATAAAGCAAGCAGGAGCTGTAATGCAGTCTTATCTTTATCGTTATCGGTATCGCTATCGCTGTGGGCTTCTTCGTCGCTGGAGGTGGTAATGCTCTCCTAAACAGAGGAATCTTTAGCCTTAGAATCGCTTGAATCGCTCGAATCAATCGGAAAGGCCGTGAGGTAAGCTGGGCTTGAGGAGGGTATCATAATAGCGTCGCCAATGGAGCCCCTAGGGCGTGAGGCTTGCCCCGCATTGGCTAGCATCCTTGCGATTGCTAAGAACGGCGATAGTTGGACAGCGCGGGACGCAGGGATGATTCTGAAGGCTCAAAAGTAGTCAAAAATGGCTAGTTCACGTGTAGAAAACGTGCGGAATTGATGCGACAAGCCGTTGTGCTGTGAGGGTGGTCGTGTGGTGTCGGTTGATTGCAGAAAATGGCAGGGTTGAGGATTGGGGTTTGTGCGGCATGAGAATCTGGACGATACACAGCCCTAACCCTCGATGGATTAGTGCACGTCTAGCCAAACAACTGCACATCTAGTAGGGCCCAAATTAAATATATTATAAAATCGCGAAGATTTTGGTAAGGCTGGCGAGAGAGAGAGAAGAAGATTGTAATTAGGCTATAGTAGTAGCCCTCGCTTTACACACGAAATAAGGTTATACCATTCCAGTTTGGACCTGGGCCGATGTCGGAAGGCAGTTCTGGCCTGCATAGAAGGCACGCCCTTACACCAACCAATTTTCAGGGCTGTCGAACTGACCCAGCAATTCAACCCTCAAACTCTGAGCACCTTCCGCCGCAACCGTCCGCTACCGGGGTGCACCCACAATTGAATTCTGGAACACTGAGAGCCCTGTGAGCTCTAGCGCTGAGCGGCACGAAACAGTCAAGCGCTTGGACGATGCAAGCCACATCGGGGCTGGAAACAAGGAGGTCCGACAACGCACTGAAAGGGGTGCGCCACAGGCTCTAAATGGGAGATATTGGCCAGAGCAACGCCTCTGTCACATATGCCGGGCGCCAAGGCTCCTTTCATGGCTTCTAGATCAAGTACAAAAGGGCGTGATGCCAAACCCAATTTTCACAACCATGAAAGCCAACCACCTAGTCTCTGAAGATGTTGTTCCTTTTCAAGCGGACCGCTCTCTTCCTTCGCTCGACTTTTGTCACCTCTCTTTCTGGACCCCAAAAAAACAATTGGGATGGATGCGGAGTTGGGATCGACGATGTACTATCCAACAGGATAGCGACTTACAATGGCTTCTCAGCCCAGGACATCCTGAAGTACGCCTGGACAGGTGACGTCAGGGGGTTGGATCCCCAACTTCGGAACGACACATTCTACTTGGCGTACCCAGGCTGCCTCGCAATATGTCCCGAACGGACCATTGGTTACAACACAAGCTCTCAGGGCCTCAACGTGGTCGCAACATGGATTTTTCCGCTGGCCATCCTGTTCTCGCTCCCTTTCGAGCACAAAATATTTCTCTCCATCACAAACTGGCTAGGAAGCCCTCAGACGGCCTTGACGGCTTCGATTTGGAATTTCTGGCAGATACGCAAATGTTACCACGAAGCGAGACCCGACCCTCCTAGAAAAAGCACCTTTAGGAAAGTGTGGAGATTCCTTCGAGGTCCCACTGAGCAGGAGATAAACAATATGGGAAATGAAGCGGCGGAGATGGTTCGGAACCGGATTGATGCATTCTATGTCCTCAGCTGTTTCAACCAGTTTGACCTTGGGTTTGACAAAGTACATCGAAACGCCGGCGCCCGTGAAGCCCAACATCTCGGGCTACAACACTGGCTGACAACACTCAATTACGGACTGTTCCGGCCACTCGCAGGGTGGCCTCCCGACGAAGATGAGCCCCACGATATCATACGGACAAAAGTGGCACTCTCGGTTTTGGCTCAAGAACTGCGGAGGAACCGGCGAAAGGGGGTGGTTCAGTCTCTTCTGACCCTTGTCATCTTCATGATGGCCTTTGGCTTCTCGATCGTCTTGGCTTTTGACGACCTCAGCAGCAGCACATCAATATTTGTGCTGGATATTGGCATCTTTTATCTCTGGGTGCCTGTCGTCGTGGTGTTTTTCATTCTCGATCGCAACCCAGCAGACTCGGGGCGTAGCAAGAGGGCCATGGAGCGCTGGCATTACAATGCCGAGGTTATCAGGACAGCGGCGCTGGGGAGAGGGAATCTCAACCTCTGGACTGAGGGAGGCGTCCCTGAGATCGGGGACTTCGTTGGCCAGGGTCGCATCCTCTCGTATTGCGGTCTTAGCGATGCCGTCATGGAAGCAACGAGAAGAGGGGGTGTGCTTAACTGGGGCCCAGACATGGGGAATAACACGATACCCAACGATGTGATCAACAAACTGAGCAGCCTTAGGCAGCGGCCGTGGATGTGGCACATCATCGGGGTGCTGTGCCTTGCTCTGGTCTAGATCGATGTGGTTTGGGCCGCGTGGGCCGACTTCATCACCCCAACTTTCGGCCCTGGTTGCTGGTCTCTGGCTTTCATCTTTTACGGTTTCTTCAGTGCCGTGACGTGGGTCATGCAATATCGTCCGTTGAACCCGGAACAGCGCATCTCTAGGGTCTTCCGCCGGATCTCGATATGGGTCTCGCATTTTTTCAATACGCTCGCCGTCTTGTACATGATGTTGATGCTCCTCGTCTTTGTAAGTGACTTCCATGATGTCATTTCACTTTATTCGCAACTAACCAGTCGATAGTCTGGTGGATTCCTGAACAACTGTTTTTGCAATTCTTGCATGGCAGGTTTCTTTAGGGGGTACGGTGGCTACGTCGACTTCAAGGGCTTCGAATACTATCGCGACAACTTCAATCTGACAAACCCCTGGATCGGTCTCGCTGCGTCCGCATCGTCTGTCTCGATTTTGTTTCTATTGATAGCACTGTGGTGGTGGCTAGAGTGTAGGTTGTTGTGGGCCGATCGACACCAGCGGACCGGCGCCCTGCGAACGGATGAGGGACGGGCGATAGAACTCCAAGTTTTACGAACCGTAGCAAGCTGAAGGGCCTCTCCCACTTTGAGATGGAGAGAAATTCAATATTCTAGACTCTTGATAAGGGACGCAAAGGACCCCCTGAAACACGGTGTCAACCAATTCAGAAGCCCCGAGCGGCAAAGCGGGCGAATCACAAAAGGGGGAAAGCGCCACACGTCGCATTCGGCAGCCACCCCCTGAGACACTCAGCTGAGCGCTGCCCCTCTCACCACATTGAATTTTCGTGACCATATTTTTTTCATCCAACTTCACCAACATTACGGATTATCCCGACCACGACACAATGGCGTCATCACAGCTCCCCGAATATCAGTATACGCCTTTGCCACACGAATTCATCCGCATAGTAACACTTCACCCAGGAGCGCCCACCGACCCCCTGAGAATCAGCATCAACACGCGCTATCTCCCGTTCTGTCCAGCCTACACGGCCGTTTCGTATGTCTGGGGGAGCAATGAACGACCCCATCTAATTGACGCTGCCGACACCGTCATGGTCAAACTGGAATTTGCAAGTGGACCGTCTAAAACTGTCGCAGTCTGCCCTGGCCAGGCCACGGGAACCATAAGAATTACCGAAAACCTCCGAAATCTGCTCATCAACATCCGCCCTCCCCCAGAAGAAAAAAGAATTTATGTGTGGGTCGACTCAATTTGCATCAATCAGGAGGACCAGATAGAGAAGACGGCGCAGGTCAAGCTGATGGGGAGAATCTTCGCCCATGCCGAGAAAACCATCTTCTACATGGGAGAGGACGACGAGATTTCGAGGTTGGCGTTCAAGGCGATTAAGGTCCTCAACATGGTGAAGGACTGGCCAGTTGAGAAAATCCCCGTCTGTCTGCGTGACGTCGCCAATCTCAAGGGTCCAGATGACGACCCTGAGAAGCTGATTGTGCTTCAAGGAACTCCGGATATCTGGAGACCCTTTATCCTCTTCTTGACGCGTCCGTGGTTCTCTAGAACGTGGATCATCCAGGAAGTGGTGGTTTCCAATGCCGGGATTGTCACCTGTGGCCGTATGACCCTCCCTTGGGAAGAGCTCGTCACGGCGTGCCAAGTTGTCGACCGGAGCCGGATCCACGAGCTAGACGCAAACAGAAACATGATCGGGCTCGTTCTCGGCCTCGAGGCGCGGAGGAGAGTCATCAGGAAGATAGCAAGCCTCGTGAGGCAAGGGAAGCACGACGAGCTTTCCCGGTTCGAAAAGGCCCCTGAAACCCAGAGGATCTGGCACATCCTCTCCGTCATCCAGCACGCGCGAAACTACCACGCAACCGACCCGCGGGACAAGATCTTCGCCCTCATCGACATCGCGGGTGTCCCCTCCAACATCGACCTCGAAATCGACTACAGCATCCCCCTCGACGCCCTCTACACCAAAGTCGCCAAGGCTTTCATCTACCGCCAGCCCACCAAACCCCTCTTCTTCCTCAGTCTCGTCGACCAATCCTACTACACCGAGGACCTTCCCACTTACATCGCCGACTGGCGCCGCCAACGCCGCTCCACCCCTATCGCCTCCCTCCCCTTCCGCGGCGCCTCCCGCTGGCACGGCCACAAGACCGTATCCTTCCACTTCCTCGACACCAAGCTCACACCCTCCGACCCATACCCCCTCCCCCGCGGCCTCCTCATCGCCGGCTGCCGCGTCCTCACCATCAAAGCCGTCGAAGACGCCAAGCCGCACGGCGCCGACTGGCACGCCCTCACCCACGCCTCCCTCATCAACGCCTTCCCCGAACCCTACCCCACCACCCACCTCTCCTACTCCGAAGCCTTCGCCAAATCCATCAACCCGCAAGCGCCGTCCGACTTCCAATTAGACAAACACCCGCGACAGGACACCTTTTGGCAATACCGCGCTGGCTTCCCAAACAAGGTCCGCGACCGCCCGATCTTCAAAAACGATATACCGAAAATGGTGGCCGCGGGCAGGGCAGATATCATCAAGGTGTGGAACGACGAGATCAACGATTACACGCCGCTGGTGAAGAATGCTGGAGCGAAAAGAAGTGACACGGAACCGGTGTATACGCAGCGGCAGCTGTACGAAACATTGCCCCTGCATTTTGCGTTACCGATGCCGGTGCCGCAGGAGGAGCTGGTCGGGGGGAGGCAGTGGTTTATTTCTGAGGATGGGTTCATGGGGTTGGTGCCGCAGGTGGCGAGGCGGGGCGATGTGGTGGTGCATTTGTTTGGGGGGGATCCGCTGTTTGTGTTGCGGAGGAAGGGGCGAGGGGAAGACGGGAAGGAGAGGTGGGGCTTTTTGGGGGAGGCGTTTGTGCTGGGGTTGATGGATGGGGAGGTGGAGTTTGACATGGACGCGGACAAGGTCGAGATGTTTTTGCTGGAGTGAGGGTGTGTCCAATCAACTGGTATTTTGGGTGCCACGACATCAACATCTCGTGACTGCGTGCAGGTCAAGCATCATGGCGTCGCGTCGCTCCCGCATCTCGGCGGCCTCAACGTTGTCCCCGGCAATGCCGTCTGCACTCCATGCTTTGCAAGCTCCCCAGCACCCATCAATGGAGTTCACCTGCGCGCCCTGTAAGAAGGGCTTCAAAACTCAAGATAGCCTGGAGCGCCATGTGAAGGACTCGCCCCGCCACCGGCCCGATCAGTACTGCGAAGCCTGCGACCGCTACTTCAAAAACGCCGAGAGTCTGCAGCAGCACATCCAGGAATCCAAGGCCCACAAGACCACGCCCACGGTTGTCGCCGAGCCCGATGCCAACAACACGCCGCTCGACAAGTTTTTCCTCTCGTTTCCATCGTTCAGCTACGATCCATCACGGCCACCCGCTGAGTCGTACTCACTGCTGCGGCGGCACATGGCATGGTCTCGCAACAATGCCGAGGGTGAATCAGCATGGAGAAGATACAGGGAGGCGTTGGTGGCGGAAGTGCGGATCTGGTTTGGAAGTGAAGATGACCTCAGCGCATGGCATACGCTGTGTCGGGCCATTGGGATTCAGCAGCCCCCGGATATGATCAAGGGTTGTGTGGCTGTAAGTGGCCTTCCTTAGTCCATTGCTCCGGAAACTGACCGTGACATCGAGCACAGGTCGTCCGAAATACGCACGTTAACATTGTCGACTTAATCGAGTGGGGCAGAGGTGGAGCCGGCGATGAAAGCGTCAAAGTGTTCAAGAGCCAGAATGCGCTTCGTGAATACACCATAATTAACGGAAAGTTCTTCCCTCAGGACGAAGTGGTCAGTGAGCAGGGAGAAACAAATGTCGTGTTGCGGCATTTGCTTCGGAAGATTCTGGGGGCGGAGCGAGACCGAGGCAGGGCGAGGTTCGCAGTTTGACTTGAAAATCGCAATGGTCCACTGGTGGATCAGAACCCGGGAACGAAAAATCTCTGCATGAGGATTGGATATTGGGGAGGAGGGATCAAAGCCAGCCGTGCCTGCCCCTTGTTTCTTAGATACTTGCGTACGTTTGAGCGGAAGGCACGAAGAAATCACGCCTTAGGCAACGAATGAAATTTTCAGTGTGGTCCCATGCCACATCAGTTTCTCAGGGAAGCATCCTTCCAGCCACCACAATCCGGTTCCCCTTCCGCCCGCTACTTCGACCCCGCCCCACCAGCATTCCAGCATGTTTCTCTACTGATTGACGCGCCAAGCGAGGGCTAATAGTGGACAATTGTATGGTGATATCCAATTGGTACGTCACCAACAGTGCTCCTGAGACATGCATATGTGAGGCGCCTGGTTTGTATGGATTGAGCTCACTTGACTCCAGGCAAGCAGTTGGGCTCCAAGGACCTCTGCGAGTTTTGCATGGCGATATTGATACATAAGCCAGTGTATTTGAGCGGTATTCGACTCTGAGTGTCACTCCCACTCTACGAGTTCAGGTCCAAGTCCCTACGAACTACCTCACTGCCAGCAAGGTACAGAGGGGGGAGGACTAGTTCCCTACCAGACCAAGTCACCCGACCGGATCAGCCAAATGAGGCCGCCCCTGACCGCCTGGAGACAAGCTCACGTGTTGAGATTCTGCATGATGAGGTCGACCGGGCTGCCGCAACCTGTCAGAATCTAGCACTCATGGCCAATTGTGGTGATTGTTGTGTATTGTTGTTCTGTGGAAGAGAATCTCTGGCCTGCAGGGTCCCCTATTGCCAAGCCGGCTACATCCGCGAATGGCTCCAATTGCTTATATAAGCTGACACAACCGATGGATTGGAAGTTGAGGAAGGCGGAGAGACCGGGGAAGGGTGCCCGGGCTGCGAGGGTGCTGTTGAGGGACTTGTCAGCGGATCCAGGAGAAAAAGAATGGGGTTTGGGGCAAGTTACTTCGTGTCATTTCCAGGGTGGTCTCATCATCAACATCGACCAGCACTACGTCAGATGGGTTGCGGGCGTCCAGAGGGACCGAGACGGCCTCCAAGATGGTTGCACTTGGCGCGGCCTTACCCAGGCGGGTGAAAAGGAGGGCAACTTGGACGAGGTGAAGGAACTTCATTGTAGGATGGGGTGATTTGGCTTTGTTTCTTGGCTACCGAATCTACGAAGAGAGTGATCAATGTCTCATATTTATATCCGTGGTATCGCTCAACAAAAAAACCCCTTGTCTCATGGTTCAAGACGTAGGTAGGTAATCCTGATCCCTCCCTCTTGGTAAGCTCCTTTCTGACGAAATGTCCAAATCGAGACAGGGACAGTTGAAAACGGTAATGAGTACAAGCGTCGAGCTCCAATCTGCAACTGAGTATCGTTGATGTGACATACTCTGCATATCATGTCAGCTCTTGTTGCCCGCCTTACAAAACCGTCCCGATCAGTTCCCGCTGTGCCGGCTTGGCAAGACTGTGAGACTTGGCAAGGCGACTGACACTAGTCAAATGATCTTCAGTTGTATGCCCTGATTACTGATGCTTCCCGGCTTTAAAGACACCGGAAAAGGTGGAGAGCAACACTGTATAATCCAAATACAATATACATGATTTATCAACGTGTTAAAATTAACTTCTCCGGGGCGAAGGAAAGCGCGGCTAAGTGGTGGTGGTAGAGGTCCTAAAACTGGATCCTCGTAACTCCACCGCCATTCTAGACCCGTGGAAACTGTAGCTGAGGCAGCCCAGAACTTTGACCCCCTCGCTCAGTCTAGCCCAGTCTGGCTCAGGCTAAGGCGGTAGCCGCTCAGTTCCGAAGAAGGAAAGGGAAATTCATGGTGTCGATTTTAGGATCGTGAACGTGCTGTTTCCAGACCCTTCGTTTCCAACACTCATTCTTACTAGTGTGCTGGCCTCCGGCCAGAACCCCTTTCTTTCTAACAGCAGGAGTGTTTTAGGAGGCGTAAGCCCGGGCGGGGGGGCATCAGACAGCTGTCGGAATTGTCCTCGCACTGCCCAACGTCGACGTCCAGTGGTCGTATCGGGATGGAACGACGGCTTTGATAACTGCAGTCGCCGATGGGCGCGAGGGAACTTTTAGCTTGATCATCAAAAACAACGGTCTGAAGCCTGTATTTCAGTATGGTGCAGTTTACGACAAATGCCTCACACACGCCTTCCTTCGGGCCGACTCCTCTCCTTAGATTTGCTCTTTTTGCGTGGCAGTGAGAAAGAGTCGTACCCGCATCTTTGAGCTTCTCCTCGGCCAGTATCGCAGTTACCTCTCCGTCCACAATCATCAACCATCGCTCTTAGACCAGGCGGCAGATATGGGACATGCAAGATTTAGCATTGGTGCTCATGAAACGGGGGCTTTTTGATCGTGGTCCTGCGAAAGGGACACCACATGCATTACACACGGCGATTTTCCACAGCAAGGCGGACATGGTGCTATGTCTACTCGACCCCGGCCAACCAGCGCCGGTCGGCCCAAGTCTATCAACAGGTTCGAGAGATGGCTCGTTTCGTCAGCTCGGTCTATCCACATCTGTCAAGATGGGTCTTGACGAGATCGTACAGATCCTATCGGAGCACCCTCAAATGGATCACAACCTCCTCGATGGCATGGAAAAAACATCGCTGTAGTCAGAAGACCTGTGTTATGAATCTTCTACTCGCCGATCACAGGATAGGTCCTAATGTTGCCAACGAGAGTGCTAAGACAGCCCTGTCTGTTGCAGGGAAGCGAGGCTCCGGGGACATGTTTGAGAAAATCTTGGCACACCCACCGTCGGAGTATTTTAGAAGTCATGGTTGAGCTCGGTGGAGGTTAGGGCTTGTGTTTTATTCTTCATCACTAGGCATCTAGCATAACTAAGAGTTTGGGTTGCCCTTTTTTTCCACCAGCTCCACTCCTTTACACCGGCTAGAAATGCCCTGACACCCACAGACAAGACCTGGCGGATTATCAGGGCGACCCGCCGAGGACAACGATGATTAAGAAGACGGGGACTCTGAGCAGCCAAGCTGCAAGAAGAGACGAAACCCCTAGGGAAATGTTGCTACCTTCAGCGGCGGCACGAGCCATATCTGCTGCACCCATATGCCCAGCCCAAACCCCCTGTGCCAAACCCCTCCCCCGTCTCCAAACCGCATCACATCTTCAAATAATCCAGCTTCTGATACCTCACCACCGCCTCCTCACTCATCCCGCTAATAACCAAAATTCCCCCCTTAATAAATGTCAAGTTTCCATGCTTCTTCACCCAACCGAAATTCTTCTTGCCCGCCGCCTCGCGCGAAAGCTCCTCGGCAATCTCGGCGGCGCAGTACTCGTCGACGCCGTACACTACGGCGAGTCGGTGCTTGGCGTCGACCGTCATTTCGGTGCCTTGAGCTAGGTACGGCTGGCACGCGGGGCTGAAGCTCTGCCAGCAGGGCGCGGGTGGGTAGTAGCCGTGGGGGACGTCGGGGTCGTAGACAGGGGTGCAGCGCTTTTGAAGGGATGAGGCCGTCGCGGCCGTGGCGAGGAGGGCGAGGGTGAGGAGCTGCATTGTGGACGTGTTTTTTTCTCGCAGAGGGTGGTTCTTTGCTTCTTTTTTTGCTTGGATGCAAACAATAGCTTTGAACTGGGCGGTGGGCTGGATGGTGGACAGAGGCTGATTCGTCGGCTTGAGGTCTAAAAAACAAAAGCTTGGAGTCGGGTCCAGCGCAGCACTCCGTCATCTACTTATATTGAGGTGGATGCAATTGCTGATGCTCCCTCCAGCATATCAATGTTGCAGTTCCAATAGCGTGGGGACTATTTAAAGATCCCAAGTTCGTATGGATAAATGCCAATTTTACCTGAAATCCTCTCGCTGTGGTCGGGCTTCTCTTTTGATTGCTCCATTTTTTCGCTGCATGACCCACAGAGACCCGCCAATCAGACATGCCTTCTTTCTCACGCCGTATTCCGTCTAATAGGTGGAAATGCCGCTTCAGAGATACCTCTGTTACCTTGGCGTTATATTGTGCATTCCTGCAGGAGCGAAGCACTCGAAAAACGTCTGTCCATTTATTGAGAACGGCAAGGATCACGAGGGTCAGCCGATTATGTGTGCCTCTTAGTACGGCCATAGTGGTGGTAGCGGCTAGTAGTTTCGGGCTGTCTGTTAGTTCCGCTCCGCATCCACGCGCTGACCGGTGACCGCTCTTGAGCTAGTTGCCGATCCCGTCGTCAATGTCGGAGCCCTAAGCCCAGCCGCTAAGCCGCGTGAGGCGTGAGTCTGGATTCACACGAGAACGATGTCCTTCAACGTGGCACCAGCCTGGTGAAACGCGTCAAGGTGGATTTTTCCAATACCGAGACGCTCTACCGCAGAAGGCACGGGGAGCCTGGTTGGCTGGACCAAGAGGACGTTGTATTGGCACCATGGCTTCTTGCTATTGAAGCGTCGGTCGTCAAACCAGTTTCGGAGATAGGAATTTGACCCCTTATCGATTTGAGAAGACTGCGGAGGCTTGGAAGAATCGCCCAAGTAAATGTCGGCCAGGTCATCCTGAGGGGGGCGTTGGAAGGTGCCGCTACGGAACGACAAGTCATCATCGTCGTTGGTGAGCGTTGATCTCGACAAAGCCACAAACTCGTAGGTACCGGTCAAGCTTTTGTGGTCGCCGGATACGTGAATTGTACCTGCGACGCGGCCGTGTGTGTCAAAGACCAGCAGCCTACAGACTTGGTGGTCTTCGTCCTTATCCCCACAAGACCCGCCGTAGAAGGCGGAGGACTTGTTGTGGTGGCCATTCACCGAGAATTTGACGCTCCAAGCTCGAAAACGGAGGACGGATGGTGGGTGCTCTGCTAGATGTAGATCCTTGTCGTGCTGTGCCTCGGTTGCTGGAGGGGGAAGGATGGGAGAGGAAAACCACGTGTTGCTGTTGCCGACCTCTGTGAAATAGACGCAGGTATAATAGTGATCGACCGATTCTGTGTGTAGTTGCCACTCCCTTGCTCCTAGAGACTTTGATCTAATGTGAGCGTTTGCGCTGTCATGGTCTGGGAAGGCCCGTTCCGCTGGTGCGAGCTCTGTGTTCTTCCACTGGGCTCTCGGATCAGTGGTGACACACAGGTTGTCGTCATCGTAGACGACCGGCCCATCCCATGCCGCCCATGACCAAGAGGGAAAAAGTTTCTCACCCGTGTGCGGGTCAAGGCGTCGCTTTAGCCATCCTCGCGGGTACCACAGGAGGCCGGCGTCCCACGCGGTGGTGGGGATTCCGCACCAAAGCGGACCTCTGAACCTTGGAGCCAAGACCTGCGATATAGCTGCGAAGGCGTTGAGCCCATCGGTTGCGTACGAGATGTTGCGAGCGGTGTACTGAGAAACTTCTCTGGCATATGTCTCAAAGTTGGTCCGGTGCTGGAAGAGGAAGCGGTGATTCCGGTCACCCCTGTGCCACGAAAACACGCTCTCATCGAACACACTGCTCTCCAAACACTTGTCCTCTTGAAAGCTGGCGTGTTCACAGTTCCAGTAGGCTTGGTGTTGCGTGAACATTAGCATGCGCTTTGAGAGCTTGCGCTCCTGATACGTCCAGCCTCGCGTGCTCCAAACGCTCTCTCCCATGACCGTCCAGGCCCCAGGCATCGCGTTGATTAAGGAAAGCCCCTGGACATTCTCGACGTGCTGGAATGATGTTCGTTTTACAGACCGAATGCCGGGGAGACCCGCGCCAGCATTGTCTCCTGCCGCAGCAACCACCGTCAAAACCGCTGAGCCTGTAGTTATGATTAGCCCTAGGAATGGAGGAATAGGGGGGAGGGGGTGGGCAGGGAGCTGTACTGTAAATCGCACCCATGCAGGGAATCTGTGACATCTTGTCCGAGTCATCATTTTGAATGATGCACAGTGAATCGATCCAGAGGTAGTTCTCTCCCATGGCATCCACCAGGAAGATGGCATCCTTGATGGTCCCGGGAAGATCCACAGCCGGGTCAACAAAGCTCCCGTGGTGTTCTAGAACAGATCGGTTCTCCAAGAGCAACTTGAAGACGGGTGCTTTGCCCCACAGGTAGCTCAACGCTACATAGCGAGCCGCTGGTGGCGCCGGGACAAGACATTTCCGTTGAACATCGACGAGGCGGAACGTGCTGGGAAGCGCATCTTGGCCAACGCCCGATAGCTCCTCCTCCCTCACCGGCCAATGAGCGTGATGCTGCTCGCACAGCGGTAGCCACCTCTTGACCAACGACAAGTCCGTCCAGTCGCGTCTCACGATCCGGCCCAGATACAGCTGCTCTCTCGGGCCATCTCCCTGCGCCAACTGGATGCTGCAGCTCCAGGCGGACGGCGTAACCGAAAACCCATGGCTATCCACAAGCCAGACATCGACGTGGCCCGCACCGTCCCTCTTCACGTTTCCAATGGTGTGCAGCTCGCAGTCCACTTGATCGTAGTCCGGCAGCGCGCCGGGCTCATTGGTGAATATGGTCGCCATGACGAGACGGCAGAACGGGCAGTTCGTGCTGTCCCTCACGCGCGCAAGCGACCCTAGTCGGATCTTTCCCTCCTCTTGATCATCTGTGCCTGGCAGATTGTGGGCCATCAGCCAGGCAAAGTTGACGTGCCGACAAACATCGCACAGGGCGTTCGTCTGGTCCTCGGCCGAAGCGGCGGCGGGGGTTGCCATCCACCAGGGCGGTCGGGCCACGGAAGAGTCCAGGGATCCCGGGGAACTGTGTGCAGACGACATAACACAGTAGCTGTCTAGGGCGGAAGACACGGGCGATCTTGTCGAGGAAGAGGAACGCAACTGTCACTCGGCCGCAGGATCGGGTAATTGCTCAGACCTTGGGCTGGCGGGGGACTATGCATTGGGCACGCGAATTGGCAATTCATTGGCTCCAAGGCCATTGGCCGACTCACCGGCGACTTCGGGCGGCGGGGTATGTTCGCCGTCACGACACTATTCAATGCAGAAGCGTGCACGTGCGGAATCGTAAATTGAAGTACCTTGCTTCGGAGGCAGCGCAGAATAAGAGAGGAAAAATAACAGTTATGTTGCACGCGAGGAGGACTTGCTCCTGCGAATGCCCACGGGACAGCACAACCTGTCAGAAACACGGCAGACTGGACTCAAATGAAATTAATGGGGTTGCAACCGCGCTGTTCACATGGATTGACGGGATTCAGCATGCGCCGGAACAAATTTACGAGATTTCTCAATCTGTCAAGCTGTTTGAGCAAGCGTTACTTGACCTCTAAGCCCTTGATGACGAATCGGGACCGAAACAGGGGCAGTAGAGGCTCTGGGTCCGATATAGCTTCTCTGATCACAATCGCAAGTCTCGGTGCTCTCCACCAACTTGAAAGCTAATCCGACCAAAGTAGGCCACCCAACATGTCCTCGCGACCAAGCACCAACCAGGCCGCTATCCTCAGCCTCTGTCTTGCCGCGGCAGGCTGTCTCGTCGCCGACGCGCCCTGCGATATCTACTCGGCGGGCGGCACGCCCTGCATCGCGGCGCATAGCACGACGCGCGCGCTGTACGGCGCCTACACCGGCATCTCTAGTAGAAGACATTGGATTGAAGAGAGAGAGATTGTGGCAATTTCGGATATAGTTATGAGGCTGATCTGCCGTTCTTGTCTTGCAGTCGGATGACGAAGGGAAAATCCGCTTCAGCTCGGGTCCTGAGAACCATCGGCTCCAGCACGGGCGCCCTGTGTGGAACTGTGGCTTATCATGTGACCCGATCGGCCACCCTCCGCCCTAATTGTGGAGCAGAGTCTGGTTTGTGCCGATGATTTCGCAATTGGCTGGCAAAAGCGGGGAATTCCCACTTGTTTTTGAGGGTCAAACTGGCGTCCCCCTCCCCACTCTGCAGTTCCAATCTCCTGCTCCACGCAAGCGAACAAGCGTAATTTGCAACCACGACGCGATTGGTCAGCATCTCTCAGCATACTTGCTGCGCGGTCAACACGGGAGCAACCGCAGATGGTCGATGCACCTGACATGACAAGACTCCTCACATCAAAGCTCGACCACTAGCGAAGCGCATCCCACATGAGTCTCCCAACCGGCGATGATAGGGGGTGTGAATTATGCGGGACATTCGTGGCCGCGCTAAAGGACCTCTACAGCAACAGGATTCGATCGGGAGTCCCGCCGAAACGCGCAGACCCAAAGCTTCCAGTTCGACACCACTTTGACTGGACATTCAGGGACAAGCCACCATCGCTGCCGGCTCTTGCCCGGAGCGCCAGATCTGGATGCCTGCGTTGCGCGCTCCTGAGGTCCGCCATCTCCATACCTCGAGGAAGTTCCTCTGGCGACAATGCTGGCGCCGCCGTGGCTGGGGCGAGAGACATCTCACTCAGATTTTACTGTGTCGCGAATTCCCGTCTGCGCGCAGGTGGGATGCCGCTCAAAGAAGTCCAGGAGCTATCCATTGGCAGCGCAGCGCCCACAGGGCATGCAGACTCTAAGCCCTGGGGTGCGATACATGTGTCTCGTTCGGATGGTGAGATGCCCTGACACAAGGCCGGCGAGGTTGCCTCAGACTCGACTAATACACCCTTAGATTTCGAGCCACTATCGGGAAAAAACGTCAAGATAATACGTGGCGCCATTGACAGCTGTGTCAAGACTCATCGGTCGTGCCCTGGGCTTGAACCGACATCGTGTCCTCTGAGACTACTCAATGTCATGGACGGTAACCGTATCAGGCTAGAGAAGCCAGGCAGAAGGAAACTAGTCTACGCGGCTCTCAGCTACTGCTGGGGCGCATCAGAGGCGATGAAGGTGGCCAAGACAACTGCGGACAACGTGGCTGAGAGAATGGACGACTTCTCCCCCGCCAACCTTCCGAAAACTCTCCGAGACGCGATTGCCGTCACCCGGTTGTTGAATATCCAATATCTCTGGATCGACGCTCTTTGCATCGTGCAGGACTGCAGGAGAGAGTGGACCAGCGAGGCGCAGAGGATGATGCAGTACTACGGTCACGCCCGCGTCACCATTGTTCCCGTTGAGGCCGACTCGGCCGACTGTGGCATGCGAACTGGCCACGGGCGCCCAATCTCTTGCAGACTGCGAGGGCCGTGGACAACTGACTGCGGATCGGACCTTATCCTGTCCAACAAGCCACCTGGCAGCAGAAAGTCGATTTCCCACTCTCCCTGGAACCGGCGGGGATGGACATATCAGGAGAGCTTAAACTCATCGCGCATCTTGTTTATCTTCAGCCAGAATGCAATGTTAGAGTGTAGAGAGGGCTCTTGGGACACCTTGGTCGGCTGGTGCCCGCACAAACGCGAAGACTGGTCGAGATTCCTGCCCACTGGCAGCGCCGAGACGTCTCAGGGCCTAGATCGTCTCAACCGCGATTGGTCCTGGCTTATCCAGTGCTATACGGAACGACGGCTGAGCAACCCCCGAGATCGATGGTTCGCATTCTGCGGCATCGCCGAAGCCTTCTCCAGAGCTTCGGGTCGCGAGACCATAGCCGGACTGTGGAAGGACAGAATTGTCGAAGACGTTGTGTCTTGGAGATGCCGCCGGAAAAAGCCCAAGGCACGCTCACGCAGGTCTCTTCTCCCCAGCCTACCCCGCCAAGACTCACTCCACAACAACCCGCTAGCCCCCACGTCGTCTAGCTGTTCTAACTGCGGCACATCGGAATGCAGCACCTCGACTTCCCATGCAGCTGACTCAGAGGATGCTAGCTTTCCATCCTGGACGTGGCTTGGGGCGCCCTGGTCAGACCATGCAGGGGGGATTCCACTTTCCAAAACAACAATCGAGCGCTTAGACGAGGGTCCTTGTTCCAAGCTGCTCTCCATAATGACTGGCGACGGGAATCTTGAATCGGCCAAGCTGGAGTTATCAGGACCCGTCCTGCCCAAGGATGCGGCACTGAGAATATTAGCTCACGCTCGCGATCTCGCGCTGTGTATTGAAGGCCTGGGACGCAAGGACAGCGGCATCGCGTATCTGGACGACGCCTACGATGCTGCGTATGCTTGTTCTTGCAAGAAGCCTCACGCCACCAGAGACTGCGGGTCTTACAATGCCATCCTTGAGCTTTCACCGCCGGTATCCGCTATGCTGATTGGAACAGCGCGCTTCCGGGCAGTTCCTGGAAAGTCATATCGGCACTTTCTTCTGATACAGCCCACCGCAAGTACTTTTGGTGAGCTAGATGATGCTGCTCACTATCATCGTGTTGGCACCATTCACGCTTCAGAGGATCACTTGAATGGGGTCGTTGAGCGAGAGCTAGAGGGGCGTAAAATAAAGACAATAATCCTGGCCTAAGTAGGCCCTTGCCGTGGCATTGAAAACATACGCGGTTGAACACCGCGGTAGTCTCCCAAAGTCTGGTTTGAGCCAACGAGGCAACAGATGAGAAATTTTGGACACACCTCGAGGGGCGCTTGCCCAGCTCGATTCTGCATACATTTCGTCAGCGAGTAGTTGGAAGTCAGGCGATATGCATGCGAAAAACGCACCTGTACGTGAGGTCTAGCATACACTTCATGCGGCGCTTTTACGCGCCCTGTAATTCTAGGATCTCAAGACCTTGCTCAGGCGGACCACCACCCGGTCAAACAGAAATTGCAGTCTTATTTCAATAGCTACCTTACTGGCTACCGTTCAGGTTGTCATGGACAATTTTTCGACTGGCGAGCTGAGCTGACCAAGGAGCGAAGAACACCCCACACTTTGCAGGCAAAATTAAACCTCAGAACTAACACAGCCGACGGAGGGGTACTTTTGCGCATGTGTCCCGTCGAAGATAGACGCTAGCCACCGGACCGCGCCCGGAGCGCCGGCGGTCAGCTCCTCGAGGTGCCCCCCTACTGTGTTCTTCTCAAACACAACCTTGGCGCCAACTTGGCAATACCTCTCCACAAGTGCAGCGGTGTAGCCGATCGCGGCTATCTCGTCGTGGATAGCTTGGTACACGTATACAGGCATCCACGGCACGCCGTGGTATCCCATGTAGGTGTCCCGTCCCCATGCGAGGCGCATTTCGGGCGCGAAAACGTCTGCCAGCCCGCCGACGAAGTAGGCCGCGATGTCTTGACCGGCAAAGGCCTGGATGGCTTCCACCCACGACTGCTTTTGGGCAGCCAGGAACGTCTCCTTGGTTGCCGGCCTTAGCCGGCCGATGAGATACTTCTGGGCGTCCGGATACTGGCTTGTCAAGCCGAGAAGCGAAGGTGGGATGAGGCCGGCGAGAGGCTTACCGTTGACATTGTGGAGGACGTCGCTGACGTTGGCCACGGGGGAGCCAATGGCCACGCCGGCGAGGTCGAGCTCCGGGGCGTAGCCAGCGTGCAGCTCGGCCGCCCACGCAGCGGCAAGACCGCCGCCGGAATAGCCCCAGAGGGCTGCGGGATTGCGCTTGCCAATTCCCAGCCCGGCCGCCCGGACGGCGCGCACCGAGTCGAGGACGGCATGCCCGGACATAACGCCTGTGGTAAAGGACGCTCGGGGGCCCTCGTAGTCCGGCACGTTGACCCACCAGCCTCTGGCGAGCGCCGCCGGCAGGTCCTGTACGAAGGGCGTATTGGCCTGATAGAACAGGAAGCTGGGGCTGGCATCAATGTAGTTGCTATCGTACGGGTGCAGCCACGTCAAGAACGGCGCGGCCCTGTGCGGGATTGGCGCCAGGGCGCCGTCTGGCGGAAGGTAGAGCGTCGTAACCGCCTAGCTCGGCTGGTACAGGCTGTCGGTGGTCCGATACAGGATATTATAGACGGCAGAGCTGTTGTACATGGCCGTGAGGTTTCCCGCTGCCCGACGTAGTCTGAAAATGGTACCGGGTGTCGCCGATTCGAAACCGGGAGGCGGCGCATACCACGGATCCTCGCTCGGAGGAATTGGGGCGGGGCCACCAGTGCCCAAGCCGGCGAAGACGAGTAGGAGTGCCGCGCCACGCATTGCGGAAGAGTATAAGAAAATTCGTTGCGAGATGCCGCTGTCATCGCAGTTGGGAGAACGTAGGCATTATAAACCGCGTCGCTCCATCGGGCCCAGGAAGCTCCATAGGGTCAGGGTTATCACAAGGGATCAACATGTCTGGAGAAACTCAGTCACCGGGATGATTGCAGCTGGAGTTTAATCTCCCACGGCCAATACATCCCTTCTTGTGGACATGGCCCGCAGCATTAACTCGCAGAGCAGCTGCGGGCAGCTGCGGGTGGCATGCAGCATCAGTAACGGCATTTCCGCAGGACCCCAGCGGGTGAATCTTGTCCGGGTGGCGCTGGTGCGACATTCCACAAGCCGCAGAGCGGCAGTCCCTGGTAAGCAGGGCTGATCAGTAATTCGGAGAGATGCGTTGCGCCGCGATAATCTCCCAAAAAGAGCCGCCGTATCCCTTACTAAACGACCGCCCATCAAGCACCCTGATGTGTCGGATGCTGTTATTTTATTTATCCGACACCCGCATTAGGTTATATCCCACCTCTCCCCCCGGTGATCGGACTTTACTCTCTCGCTGCGGAGTTCCTCTACATGTCCCCTTCTATCATCACAATTACGACTCTCTCTTGCCCCGTCATGTCAGTAGCACTCAACCCCCTTGAACGTGTGGCATTGGTGTTTGGGGCATCGGGGATCACCGGCTGGGCCATGATGCGCGAGGCCTCGCATCTCACCAACAACTCGTTCCGTCGTATCATCGGCCTCTCCAACCGGCCTACCGACCCTTCGCAGCTGCTTTTGCCAGACAGCAATAAGATTACTTTCGCGTCAGGAGTTGACCTAAGTGCTGGCGTTGATCAAGTCACCGCTGCTCTAAGCGGCATTGACAATATTGAGAATGTTACCGATGTGTTCTTTGCGGGTAGGTACCTCCGGACCCTCCAGACACTTTTTTGACCCTGTTTAGCCTACATCCAGCCCCCGGGAACATCGGACTTTGAGGGACACGAGATCGTCAAAGAGGTCAACACCAGGATCCTTGAGACGGCGGTCCTTGCTGTCGAGAGGTCGTGTCCTCGACTCCGGTTCTGGTCTCTACAAACGGGTGGTAAGGTGAGTGGGTGTATTTCTTACAGCATGCGATGGCCAAGATTTGGCTGGCCGGTCTAAGCTAACCCATCTTAGTCGTATGGCTTCACCCACGTGCGCGAGATCGGAGTACCAAAGGTGCCGTGCGACGAGTCAGACCCTAGGATTCCGCAGCCATATCAGGATCAAGTCTTCTATTATGCTCAGAGTGACGCCCTGAAGAGGCTCTCGACAGGACGGCGCTGGCGGTTCAGCGAAATTCGCCCCGACCTTGTGGTAAGGCGCCATCCCTGCCTCCCCCTTCCCCTTAAGGACTTTGCAGGAAACCGCTTGACTAACACAATAGGGGGTCCAAGATCGGTTTCGTCCCGGGTGGAAAGAACGCCATGAACCTCGCGCAGGCGCTTGGCCTCTTCCTCAGCTTCTATGCGGACCGTGAGGCCCGAAGCGCCGCGGGCGGAAAGCTCGTCCAATTCCCCGGCACGGCGGCGTCATACAACGCCCACCACACAGAAGTTGGACAGAGTACACTAGCCCGCGCGCACATTTTCGCCTCCAACTTCGCTACCACCCCAAATGGCGAGATCTATAATGTCGGCGACTCCCCTCACATCACCGGATTGAGTTGGCGGGAAAAATGGGCCGCGATCTGCGGCTACTTTGGTCTCGTAGGGGTAGGCCCGGGAGAGGGCGAGGCCGCTCTCAGCGCGGGCAGGTATATGCTGCAACACCAGAGTGAATGGAAAGGATTTGAAGATAAGCATGGTCTCACGCCTTCTATCATCCAGCATACGAGCTGGGAGTTCCTGGAAGTGCTCCTATCGCTGGCTACGTTTGATAGGCAGTACAACCTGTCCAAGCTTGCGGCGGCAGGATTCCATGAGAAGGCCGACATTGCGCAAAACTATTTTGAGGCTTTCCAACTGATGGAAATGGCAAAGATTATTCCACGCCGCCGTCCCTCTCCATCAAGCCCTCTATTGGATTAGAGTCGCCAGGGGTTGCCGTATCAAGGGCTATTTATATTAGGGGTTTGAGAACAAAATTTGAGGAATCAAAGATGAATCATGGGTTTGTATTTGAATTTATTCTTGCAGGAGGGCCAGATGCTTGGCCGGGCTTAGTTAATAATACCAAGACTTGGATCCCACTTCGAGAGGCTGCCTGAAGATGATGTTCATCATGATGGCGAGTCCGAAAAATGCTCTGATTACCTATGGAAAATTGAAACATCAGCGATGCTGTCTGGTGTGAGAGATGGAAAATAAAAATAAAAAGATGTACGTACTCCGGCGCCGGCGAAATCGGGATCTCCGACAAAATCGCCCGGCCCGATATCACCCAGCCGCAAAATCTCGTCATTCTTGCCAAAGATAACGATGCAGTTAACAGGGCCGGGGCACGCATCGGCCGGCACGGTGTATGCCTGGCCCATTGTGGAGATCCGTATTCTGGGGCGTGGGTTTGTGTAAATGCAAGACCGCATTCAATGCCATGGGAATTCGTCACATGGCTACGTGCAGAATAAATAATTATTTGACCTGACATTTCTGGCCCGCTGCCGAGATAAGCGCATCTCTTACGGTTTCACAACATGATCCTGGGTTGGCGGGGAGCCCTCAACTGAGATAGGCACATCTGCAACAAGGGTGCAACATTTAGTGATTCTGAGGTGAATGCGGCCTGTGTAGCGTGTGGACTAATAAAGACCGGTACGGCATGGTATTAACTGGAAGTATTATTCTAGAAGGCCCTGTGTGTATGAATGTCACGTGAGCCAGGTATAAAGGGGAAACTACTTTGTGCTCAGATTCGTCGCACAAAACAACAAGATCAATAGGGTGGGCCCTCGACAGCTTTCAACATGCTCGTCGAGAACGAAACAAAACGCTCAAGAACCCTGCCGACCATACCATCCCTCCTGACTCACATCCTCCGCTACCCGCAGCGTCTCAAATTCAACCTCACAAACTACTTCGCCTCCCTCTTCAACCCCCAATGCCCCCAGACGACCAAGGATCGGCACCGTAACCTGGCTCCGCCCAAACGCATTACACAGCACAACCGCACACGTATTCTCAAACGCCCTCGCCACCGCAACCCCATCCAGAAATTCCGCCTCCGAATTTGGATTCAGCTTCTTCACATGGAGGTCCACCTCCGTGATATGCCGCCACGCCGGGACAATCACAAGTTCAGCGCCGCCGCGCACCGCAAGTTCCCGGAAGGCCTCGGGGAAAGCCAGATCCCAGCAGATCAGTAGTCCCGCCCGAACAGTCAGGTCAGTGCCCGGAATGGGCAGATCGAACGCGGTATGCGGGGACTGGAACCTTGGGCTGGAATTGGATGAGGGAGATTTTCAGTGTCGGGGTCATGATGTCAATGACGTCAGCGTTTGCTGATGGAGTTTTGGATAAGATTTTTTTTTAAAGTGATGTTTCACAACAACAGAAGGTTGGGCAGCGCCTTTCGCACTCTGGGGTTTTGATGGCGATGAGGCTCTGGGCAGATGTCGGTTCAGGGGTGCGGAAGGGTGATGGTTCGGGGATGGTTCACTAGTGGCGTAGTTAAGTCGTTGAGGGCCTGGAGGCAACCACCGCTGAGGCCCGAACGGCGGGTCCTGATTCGCTCATGGTCACTCATGCCTAGCTCTGATTAGCTCCTCTCGACTTCAAACTCGATATTCTGACCGCTCCAACGTCGGATCTGCGAAATTGATCATTGGTCTGAAGTCATTCTCTCCATGCTGCGTGCGACTTCACGGGCTCACGTTTGGCTTCCCTCCCGCCGTCAGGCTTTGGTCCCACCCCCAGCATCATGATAAATCCACCGAATGAATAAGTCAAAGGGGGGGGAACTGGCCACCCCCCGCACTGGCCACTTCTGTAAGCGAATAAGCGAGACCCTTGCCCCCCTCTTGATTTTATGATCTACGGCTAGTTCTAACTACAATACACTCCTCTTCTGAAGAACTAAATTCTTCAGAAGAATCGCTATCTGATGATAACTCTTGCAGTGGATGCCCAGCTTGTTTTTTTAGCTTCCACGATGTTCTAAATGTTAGAAAAGGTGGTGTTTAGATCTGGTACTACCTTCTTTCTTTTAAGGGGTTTGACGGCATCTAATTAAGCTTGCAAGGCCTCGATTATACGTTTCTAGGCAGTGATAAGGGCATCTTTACTTCCAAAGGCTTTTTCTACCTTATTAAAAAGAAGCTTAATAATCCTATTAACTTTAATGTTAGATCGTAATTACCGGCTAAGATCTTTAGCCCCTTTAGGGGTAAAAATCTTAACATCTACCACCTTATAGTCACTATAGGTTGCTTTTACTAGTATTAAAGGGGGTTAAAGCTCTGTAAATGGCTTTTAGGGGGTAATAAGGGTCTTTTCTCTAATAATATTCTAACTTATTAACAGCTTCCTTATATTAATTAACTATAACTTACTTACCTTTTACCCCACTTTATAATTAAACTTTATAAAAGTTTTAATCTGGCCTTATAATAACACTTAAATATAAGGCGTTTTCTAATAACTGTAAATTCATAAAGGCTAGCTTAAATATACTAAGAGAGGTATTATTAGTAAGTGTGCTTTAAAGGGTTAAACACAGTTAAATCTAAAGGTTAAAGGATATAAAAAGTATATATTAGTAAATATAATAAATAAACCTTATTTTAATAGTATTTCTATATAAAATTAACTATAATATAGCTATTATAGCTATTAAGAATAAGAAGATAACGCTTAGAAGAGTTACTTAACTTAATTAAAAGTAAGAAGACTTTTTCTAATCATTTTAAATTAATAACGTTATTAATCTAACCTTTCTCTATTATAGTGAATTTCCAGTCCCTATACTTCTTTAAATCTTCCTTAAACCATTAAGCTTTAACGTTTTTCCCCCGAAAAATATTAAGGGGAGGGAGAGCTACCCCTGTAACTAAAATACACTTTATAATATTAATTTAAGTATAAGATTTAAAGTCCTTTTTTTAAGTTAAACGCTTATTAACAGCTTTAACTATTAAACCGTTATTAGTAATACTTTTTATAATACCTGTCTCATTAATATTATACTAGTTTCGTGGAGGAATAGCTAGAATGTAAAGTAACTGAAAATAGTTAAATTAAAGGCAAATAACTTCCTTTATAACATAATTGACTTTTACTAAATTAATTCGCTATACTCTTTAAGTCTTCAAAACTGGGTTTCTTCAAAGAAAAGCCATACATTAACCCTTACCGATACACCTATTGTCGCCAGATTTAACGTAAATACGCTATACTAACTCCCTGATTATTCCGTACGTAAAGGGGGCTCCGATAGCCACTTACAGCTAAATAAACTCGGCTAACTCAGTTTCAAGAGTTGGTAATAGCCTTATTTCGTGTGCGTGAGCTGCTAGCCTGGGGAGGAGGCCTTAAAGTCGCTATTGTAAGGTAAAGCGTGGAATTCCGTTAAATCTGGCGATGCGGCTGACGTTACCGTACCTCCTGGCCGCAAAGCAGGCGTTACGTACGTCATCTTCGGTGTAGGCCATTGAAAGCGATTGATGAAGTAAATTCCAAAGTTTGGAAGAATTTAATGCCATTTTGAAGGAGAAATGGCGGTGTGTTTGGTGTTCGAGAAGATTCGGATCTGTGCTTACAGAAGTGGCCAGTGCGGGGGGTGGCCAGTTCCCCCCCCTTTGACTTACCCACAAAGCCAGCAAGGCTCCCAACCCCCAACCAACACGCATCTCCCGATCCACCCGAGATCCTATTGAAGGCATCTTCTCCCTCGTCCCCGTAGAAGACGACCTCCGCCCCATCCCGGCATCAAACCCTTCCTCGAAACAGACCTCATCCTCACCCGCGTCGAAGATAGAGAGGCCATTTCTCAGTGTCAAAAGGCCTGAAAACCATCCGTACACACCTACTGGTATTATATGGGCATTTCTAGCATGGTTAAGACACTATAAGTATGATAGTAGGCCCTGCTACTGGTGCACCCTCCAAAACAGCTATACGTATACCCCCGTTCTAAATTGCTAAGGTAAACGCCTTAGGGCTAAGTTTTCTGTGTGGAAAAATTCAAAGATTGTGAAATAGACCTTAAGACGAAAGTGATAGCTGAAAATTCATTTCATGACTAGGAAAGAAATACAAAACACCTTAGATCCGATGTCGCACTAGACATATGTATAGCTGGTCTCGTACGTGGTCCCGGCCCCCGCTGCTGCCTTGAAAGACTCTCCTCCCTGGAGCGTCGTAGCGTTCAGATCGTTCTGGTGCTGTATGCTTTGTTCCATCAGCTGCATCTCTGTGTTGGCCATGGCGTTGTAGTCGTAGACCGCCGTGTCTGCTCCCATTGTTCCGGTGCCCTCGGGAATTTGGCCGAAACCCGGGTCTTGATAGGCGGAAGCACTTCCGTCGTAGGCGGTTGGCTCCTGATAGGCACCACCACTACCATCACCACCAAAACCACCAGTCTCGCCATAGGCCCCATAGTTGGCATAATCCTCTCCGCCCGCGTAGCCTCCCCAGTCCGCGCCTCCCCCTCCCCCGCCACCATACCCATAATCATTAGCCCCGGCTTCGCCAACACCAACGTCCCCGCCAGCCTCACCACCACCACCGGCATCGGCGCCGAAATCGGTAGCACCAAGATCTTCTCCACCACCACCCCCTATATCACCGCAATCCTCCCCTGTCAAACCCATCATCAGAACTCTCACCCCCACGCCCACCGCAGTTCCCGTCGCGATCCCACCCAGCATTTTTCCTATCCCGCCACTCTTCGCCTTCTTGGTGGGAGCACCAGCACCAGCACCAGGGGCCGTCGTCGTCAGCAGGGTACCCATGGGTGGGGCTGCTGCCATTCCACCCCGCGCACCGGGACCTCGGCCTCCCCGCAAGGGGGTGGAGGTGTCTCTTCCTCCTCCTCTGCCGCGTCCCTGGCCCTGCATCATCATCATCATCCCCCCTCCCCCCCCGCTGTGTGGAGATGCGTGTCCTCCTGTGGTGGTGGGGTTATTAGGGCGATAGCCTGAGGTGGGGATGCTAGCATAGCCTGGAGGGTTTATGCTGCTGCTGCCTAAGTGGTGAGGTTGTTGCTGTGGTGGCTGTGGCTGTGGCTGTTGTTGAGAAGGAAGAGATCCTTGCCGTTGGCCTTGTCCTTGCGACTGGCTGGAGGGAAGTTGAGGTACCTGAGGCTGGGGCTGAGGCTGGGGCTGACCAGCGCTCCACGAAAGAGGAGACGGGTGCTGCTGATTTCCATGCGGATAACCACCAGCAGGATGGCTAGGCTGCTGAGCACTGGCAGCAGCTGGCCAAGTCTGGGTATGCTGAACGTTCGGTTTCGTCGTATTGTCCGCCGCTGGCGCTGACGGAGGACTCGACGTCGTCGCGCCCTTCAGGGCGTCACCCAGCTTCTTTGCCGTCTTGTTGCTCCACTTATTGACGGTGTCACGGGTGTCTTTGCTCAAGATAGAGCTGGCGAGCCCCTCCAGGGTCTGACCGGCTGGTCGAGGGGCCATAGGAGGGCTAGTAACAGGCCCTGGTGCTGCTGGTGGCGATGCTGGGAAGTAGTTCGGGCTGGCTTGGTATGGAAGAGCGGGAAGAGAAGAAGGGCCTTGGGGAGCACCTTGGATGCCTTGTGGCGGTTGCTGTGATGGATTGGTAGGCTGCTGCTGCTGCGAACTTTGCCACAGGGGCTGTTGGATTTGTTGCGGAGGAGCAGCCTGGGGGTGCTGATGCTGCGGGTACCAGTACTGGTTAGTTTGTTGCTGCTGCAGCAGCAGCTGCTGTTGTTGATGATATTGTTGATGATATTGTTGATGATATTGTTGTTGCTGAGCGGCAGCTAGCGGAGGAACCGGACCGCCCGCCGGGAGCTGTTGCTCAGCCGTAGTGTTGGGTTGAGTCGGTTCTAGCGGAGCTGAGACCGCGGGCTGAGAGAACGTCACAGGGGCAGTGTGAATTGTTGTTGGCAGAGGTCGCGCTTGGCCCTGGCTTGGCTCGGCCGACACAAAGCCGGGACGTTCAGCGGAGGGTGGAGGAGGTGCCTGATGAGGAGGCTGGTGAGAAGGGGTTTGGAAGCCAGTTGACGGCATTCTCGGAGGTGTCTGCGCATGGGAGGGTTGCGGCGGTGCCACCTGAGCTTGCGCGCTGGGGTAAACCTGGTGCTGAGTTTGAGTCTGAGCCTGAGCCTGAGCTGGCCAGCCAGCCGATGGCGCTGCGGGAATATGGACAGGTGCGCCACCAATGTATGCATGATAGGGCTGGTGAGGATGCTGGTAGGTTTGCTGCTGCTGCTGTTGGGGATGCTGATAGAGGAGACTTGATGCCGCGGTCGGAGGTGCGCCTCCCAGACCGGACCACGGGGGCTGTGTTTGCCCTCCGACCGGATGTAGAGGATAGGACGGGTGGCGTGCATCGGCAACACTCATTTTCGCCATTGATTGACCGAGAGCGTCGACATTTTGCACCGGTGCACTGTATGGCTGTTGCTGTGACGCGTGATGCTGTTGCTGGAAGCCGTGTTGAGCGGGCGGTTGGTAGGTCATGTAGCCATTTGGAGCTGGCTGTGAGGGACCTTGGCTGCCATAAAATGGCTGCCCGCTATGGTATGACATGATCGCCGGCCCAACTGCGTGTTCGTGGCGCTGGATGTATTTGCACGGCACTCTTGGACGCCCGGGGCCAAGATGGAAAGAACGAGTTGTTGAGGAGAAATCATCCACAGCGTTTATGGGAATGGAGAAGTCTTCATGTGCATCGCAGACCCTTGCTTGACAGGAGTGCCAAGATGCGGCTGAAAGCACTAGTTTGGAATGTAGCAGCTAGCGTTTCCGAACATGCGCCCCGTCGTGATACTAGCGAATGAAAGAATGCAATAGCAGGTCTAGACTCAATGTGGCGTTGCTCCTTTGGACACAATGGCTGAAACCCACATTCTGTGCACTTCTCCGTGAACTCGGCGGCTAATGAGCCTGTTCTTCGCAGTGCTGCAGGGAAACCCATTTTGCTATTGTTCTGAGTGCTGGTGTCAAGTCGGTGACGCTGCGTGATAGGGAACAGCCTGGTAGCCTGCGACACCCGCCTAACCCGCCCTACGATGCGGCACAGCCGAACTCAGGCCCGGTAATCAGAGAGATCGCAGCATCCCACGGTTAGCCGTCATTGGTAGAAAGATGAAACGGGGAAACTTGATTAATCAGTGTGGAGCAAGGTGACTGAATCCAAGGACTTGGACGCCCCAATATTTCTGTGGGAGAAGCTTGACCTCTGCTTTTGCGTCTGGCTTGGTACCCGGTGTGCCCGTTTGTACCGAAATCTATCCCAGTGAAAGCATGGCACAGCCATCCCTGGGTGGGACCATTTGAGCCAACAAACATGTGCTGCTCTTGCATTGCTGATGCGGAAATCTCGGCTAAAAGAACTGATGCTGCGTGTTCGGGATTGCAGTTGCTTTTTCATTTTGAATCAAAGCTTGGCCTATATCCCATACTGGCTGATTTAGTTTCGTGCTTTCTTGCCACTTTTGATAACACATGAGCTGCTCGTCCGCTTCTAGTCCCATGCGTGCCTCGGTACTTATTTACCGAAACTGGAAACCGCCCCTTAAAAAAAGGGCCGGTGTCCCCATACTGCAGTTTGAGATGGCGAACTGTATCTCAGGATAACGCTCATGGCGGCGAGGATGTAGCGTCGTGATGATATTGTAAGCGATGTTGTGGATGTTGTAGATGGATCCATTTCCAACTCCATGGCAAGGCAGACACGATGATTGTTGGCTCATGATCAATAAACTAGTGCTTTAAAGTCTAGTCCCGTCGGATTTTGTTTGACGCGGGAAAATCAGGTACTAATGTTACTATTACTTTCACCCGCCATGGTGTTTCAGATCGCGGGTAAGAGGCTGCTTGACTCATGAACGCTCGGCCCCTGCACCATCAACACGAAATCTTTCGGCAGCTGTGCCCCATGGGAAGCTTGTTCCCACATAAGCTTTGTTCTGACGGCTTCTTCTTGTGGGCGGCAGGGGTCGGCCAAATGCCAGTCCACTGCAGTCGGGGGCTTGATTGTTGGCATCTGCTACGCGGCACTTAGAACACTGCAGAATGAAGACTGCATCACATTACTATGGGCCGGGTGAAAGATGGTTATTTTGCTGCCTGTTTGTAGCGAGTCCTTAGCAGTGGTGGAAACGCCACCACGATCTATCGTCTTCTTCCTCTTGGCAATCTTTTCTCCACGGTTTGTTTCATGCAAATTCTTAGTATTTTGTGCTGTATAGCTTGAGCCGCACTGCGTCACAAAGGACTTTTGATACTGTTTGACAGGCATTTAACTTCCTTCTCTCCCTCTCTTGTTTTACCCTAAAGTTTCTCTCACTAACCCCTGCTCACTCTTAACCACCCTAGCCACATTGGTCAGGCGCATACTTAGGCGCTACTTAGGACATGATTAGGGAAAGCCGCTAAACCTGGTTTAGATACGTAGGCAGTGCTCTGAAACTTAGTGAGGTTCTAGAAATTCGAATAGCAACTCTTCGCAAGGGAATAAGAACTGGGACCACCCCCCCCCCCCCTTTCATCCTTCCCCCTTTGGTCCATAAAACCTAGTTCACGTCCCCATTGAGTCACCATTCCATCCTCTTATTTACGGGAGTAGGTAAGTTTTACCATCTCAAGCCCCTTATGTT
>Ga0247758_1000585_pt1 | contig 32123 bp, 3 predicted proteins | sample UWRJL156409C4_FD_180950 | JGI IMG/M metagenome (GOLD analysis project Ga0247758, IMG submission 180950) | Plant litter microbial communities from Arlington Agricultural Research Station in Wisconsin, United States - UWRJ-L156-409C-4 | ecosystem: Environmental > Terrestrial > Plant litter >... | reverse complement strand
AAACTTTATAAAGAAAGCTTATAAACTGTATAAAATAAAGTCTTTAAATCGTAAAAAATGAGGCTTTAAAAAGTAAGATTTATTTTTAATTATTCTTTTATCTCTTTAAATAAATGTATTGGCCTCCGGACAGGTTTCTGTCGCTTTGTTCGCTGCACTTATTTAAATAAGCTTAATATCCCACGCTAAAATTGCCAGGAGCGAAAGTGAGGAATGGAGCGCCCTGTAGCGTAGCGAAGGGCCGTCGCGGAATGACGAACGAAGCGACGCCAGCAATTTTACTAGTAAGTAAGTTAAGTTTGTAATTAAAGGTAGTAACCTTTTTCTTAATTTAAAACAGTCTGTACCTTTTAAAGTTAAGCTTCTTATTAAGCTGTTTCAAATGTAGGTTTTATTAAAAAAGGTAAATATAATCCCCCTTTTAAAAACTTAATCCCTTAACTTATTTACTATTATAATAAAGTCCTTTTTTAAGTATTAGTTATTTAGTTTAATGTTTATTAGCGAATTTCTTCATTTATTTACATATAAACTTAAGTTTAACTTATAAGTAGTTATACAGTTCTTACATTTAATTTACGTAAACTATGGCTTAAGGGGTGCCGGTTAACGGGCTTTAATGGAATTTAGGCTTCTTTTTGTAATTTATAAAGAATAGTAATATATTTATAAAGAATAGTAATATATTTATAAAGAATAGTAATATATTTATTAACTTAATTAATATTATATTATAAGTTATTTATACTGTTACTGCCAGTTTAACTTAATTATTTTATTTGAAGTTAACATAAGCTTAGAGATATATTATAAGTATTTAATTAATTTATTTTATTTAACTGTCTGTCTATAAGTAAAAAGCTATTAAAAGCTTACTATTTACACTTATTCTTTACATTACCCCTTATTAGAATTTCGACATAATTAGTTTATCTTAATTTATAACAATATTATCTAATTAAACGTGTTATAAAATTACCTCCTTCTTAAAGATATAAATAAGTTACTCTACTATTATATCCTTTAAAGTTAATAAAAAGTAAACCCACTTTATTAATCTGTTAATTACTATAAGGATTTAATTATAAGTAACTCTTATATTAAGGTCCTTAAACTTTAAGATCTTAAAGATAAAGTTAAGTAAGATAAAGCTTTATAATACTTGTAATACAGGAAGTGGTTTAAGAAGCCCGTAAGGCTTATTACGTTAGTTCTACTTTTAATAGCAGATATCGTAATTGTTAACCACTTCCTTAATTAGTTTCTTTATTCTAAGGAAGGTGTACGTTTACTAAGCTTAAGCAAATGTCTTAACTTTAGTTATATATCTTTTAAGTTAAGACTTATAAACCTATTAAACGTACTCCTTTTATTTATTTAAGTTATAAATATACAGTTTCTCTTAATACTAAAGTGTGACGACCCTACAGGCCGTCACTTATGCCGGAGCGGCCTAACAAATCCCCCGCAGAAGGAACAGTGCAGGAAGACAGTACGCACAGTACTGCGCACTGGGCCAGGGGTGTAAAGACCTAAAGCCCTTATAACCAGTCGTTACTTACTTACTCTAATCTTATTAAAACTTAGTAATTAAGGAGAGTAACTACAAAAGGTAATCACTCTGCTTACTGCCTTTTAGTAAAAGCATAGTGATTAAAGTATAAGGTACCTTCTAGTTAGCTAGTATAAGATAGTTATAATTATGTTTATAACCACGGTAAGGGACTTTAGTTCCTTACGTTAATATTTAATTGTTCATTTATATCTTACTGTTTAAACTTACCTTTATACATTATAGTGACAATAACTTACAGTAACATTAAACCCCCCTATCTAACAGTGTTAGCTTAATAAGTTATCTTCGGAACGCCCTTTACCTATTAGCGTTTTATTATACGTTCTGTCTTAATTTACGTTAGTCTTCTTAAAGCTTATATTAGGTATAAGTTATAATACGATATTAGCGTTACAGTTCTAAACGTTATTTATTAAATTTCTAAATATTACCTCCCTCTTATTATTAATATGTTAACTTTTAGAAAAGGTAAAGAGCTTAAGGAAATGTAAATTTAGCTTTAGCTCCTTACTGTTAACGAGTTAGCTGTACGCCTTAAAGAGTTAAACCTTAATTAATAGGGGTTAGTTAAGGAATTTAATATGGCTTTCCCTAGAGATATTAAGAGCTATATCAGTCTTATTGAGAAACTTTAAATTTGACTTAATGTAGTTAAGTTAGAAAATAACGACCTTAAGGGCTTACAGAAGAAATAAGTGAAGCTCTTCCTCCTGTTGCGTTTTAAGGGAGACTTTACGTAGTTAAAGTCTTAGATATCTTAACTCTAGAGTTACGTTACTTATTATAATAAGTAGTTCTTCAAAGAAGAAGGAAAGGTTAGGTTTATTAGGGTACTGTTAAACAGAGTAACAGTTTAGTAATATAAACCTTATACGAAAATAATTAATAACCTCTTTATAAATAGAATACGAAAGGAAGCTCCCAAGATATAGGCCCTTTTTAATAACTGTAACGTTTTTATTAACTAACTTTAAATTAAGTTTAAAGAATTAAACACCTTAAGGTAAGCTGAATAGCGCTTTAAAGCCTTAAGGTAGACGTCCTCAGTCCTTAAGTTCTTTATATACTTTAAATTGGAAGTAGTAAAGATTAAGTTTGGTTAAGAAGCTTTAGTAATACTGTTTTAAAGCGGTCTAAAGGAGTATATTATTAGAAACTTTTATCGGAAAGATCAACTAGACTACCTTTAAGTGTTAGTTAAGATAGTTATTAAGGCTGACAATTAATATTATAATTACCACTATTAAAAGAACTTTTAAAAAGAGTGAACTCCTTACTAACTAAGTAAACTTAAGAAGGGTTACTAACTAAGTAAACTTAAGAAGGGGAACTAGTTAACTGTAATAGGTTACTACCTTAAGTTAATTATTACAACCTGTACCCGACACAGGCCTCGAGAGGACTGGCACGGGTTAAGACAGAACGTATGGCAGGACGCTAACAGGTAAGGGGCGTTCCGAAGACGGCTTATTAAACTAGCACTCCTAGACGGGGGTTTAATGTCACTATAAGTCGCTGTCACTATAATACATAAAGGTAAGTCTAAACAGTAAGACATAAATAAATAATTAAATACTAACGTAAGGAACTAGAGTCCCTTATAGTAGTTGTAGGCATAACTATAACTATCTATACTAACTAACTAAAGGTACTTTATACTTTACTTATAATACTATAAGTGCTTGTTACGCAAGCACTTTACATTACGTAAACGTTCTACTCGTAAGGTTTCTCCTACTTATAATGTAAACACTTAATATATTATAAGCAGTACCTTATTAATTATAAAGGCTTTAGGTCTTTACACCCCTAGCTTAGTGTATTTAGACAGTATACACTATCCCTTTACACTGTTCCTTCTATAGGGGATTTGTCAGGCCACCCTAGCCTAAGTGACAGCCTACAGGGTTATTACATAATTCCCCCTCTTTAACGTTCTTTTCCTATAAAGAACCTAAAAGGTAAGTTTCTCCTTTCACCACTTCACCATATAACAAATGTCTAACTCCTAAGTCTTAAAATAAGAACAGGGTAAAAATATTAACTACTATCTAAACCTTACAGTTTATACACACGCGTTTAGTGGTGAAATGTCCCCTTATTTTTTCTATAAGTCCACTAACCCTCCACTTATCTGCTAGGTTTTAAACTAATCTAACAGTTATAACCACTATTTAAAGAGGCACCGGCTTTCCTAATGTGACGCTTTTAATATTAATAAGGTGAAGTTAAAAGCTCTTCTTATTAAAAAGCAAAACCTTGATTTACAAGTTAAGTCTGCTACTAACAGTTTTATAAGGCTACTGTTAAGCTTTAAGAGACATTAACGCGCCTAGTATACCTTTATAAATAACAATCCCACTTTAAAGACTAGGTTATAAAAGTGTTTAGTTATAAAGTGGAGCTGTTAGAGTTCTAAGAAAGTAAGGAGGCTAGGCTAAACGCTCCTCCTAATAACGTGGAGTCTTTTAACTGGGGGAACTTCCTAATAAGGTCTCTGTAACAAGCGGCTACTTTATAACTTAGTTTATAACTACCTTTTTTAATAAGAGATTATAAGTTTTAATTTTCCTGTAAAAGTTTTAACGACTTCTTATTTCTTTTACTAACTTCTTTCCCTAACAGCACTTATTTTTATATAAAGTTCGTTAAAAGCTCTAGAGGCTCTTCCTCCTTATTAAGTCTAAAGTCCTTACAACCTTAGTTAAAGGTTTTAATAAATGTCCTTCTATACCTATTAAGGAGTTTCCTGCCGCTTCTTAAGCTTTAAATCCCACAGTAGTCTTACTCTTCAGTATAGTAATTTAAATATCAGATCTTATCTTATTTCTAATTCTTATTATTAGTTTTAATCAGTTTAAATTCTTTTAATGGAACTCTATAATCAGGTTTAAACACTTAAAGTTCTTAACTAATTCCTATAAGTTACTCTTAAGGCTGTAATCTAGTTACTTAATAAGATATTTAAATGTGTTTTTCCCCTTCTGTAAATTTATAACTTCCTTAACGTTATACTCGTCCTCGTTAACGTCGATCTTAATCTTCTTTTTTAAAGGAACTCCCTTTAAGGTAGGTTTTAAAAGTGAGATATGAAAGACCTTAATCTACACCTTTATACTGGCGGGTAGGTCTAGTTTATAATTAAAGGTGGTAACCTTTTTCTTAATTTAAAACAGTTTATACCTTTTAAAGTTAAGCTTTTTACTAAGTCGTTTTAAATATAAGTTTTGTGAAAAAAGGTAAACATAATCCCCCTTTTAAAAAGTTAGTCCCTTAACTTATTTATCGTTATAATAAAGTCCTTTTTTAAATATTAGTTACTTAGTTTAATGTTTATCGGTAAACTTCTTTATTCGTTCACATGTAAACTTAAGTTCGGTTTATAAATAGTTATATAATTCTTACATCTAATCTGTATAAATTACGGCTTAAAGGGCGCTAGTAAGTAGGCTTTAATAAAGCTTAAGCTCCTTACTGTAATTAGTAAAAAATAATAATATACTTATTAACTTAATTAACGTTATATTATAAGTTATCTGTACTATTAATAACAGTTTAAGTTAATTATCTTATTTAAAGTTAATATAAGCTTAAAAATACGTTATAAATATTTAGTTAACTTACTTTATTTAGCTGTCTGTTTACAGGTGGAATGTTGTTAAAAGCTTACTCTTCACACTTATTCTTTACATTAATCTTTATTAAAACTTTAATATAATTAGCTTATCTTAATCTGTAACAATATTATCTAGCCAGAGGTGTTGTGAAACTACCTCTTTCTTAAAAACGTAAGTAAGTTACTCCACTGTTATATCCTTTAAAGTTAGCAGAAAGTAAGCCTATTTTATTAATCTATTAACCATTATAAGGATCTAGTTATAAGTGACTCTTATAATAAGGTCCTTAAACTTTAAAATCCCAGTAATAAAGTTAAGTAAGATTGAATTTTATAACACTTGTAGTATAGGGAGTGGTTTAAAAAGCTTATAAGGCTTATAACGTTAATTCTGTTTTTAATAGCAGACGTTACAGTTATTAACCACTTCTTTAACTAATTTCTTCATTCTTAGGAAGGCGTACGCTTATTAAGTTTATACGAGAGTTTTAACTTAGCCCATATATCCTTTAAGTCGAGACTTATAAACTTATTAAATATACTTTTTTCACTTATCTAAGTTATAAATATACGGTTTCTCTTAATACTAAAGCCTTACTCCTAGTTTAAGTATACCGTTTACACCTTCTAGCAGCTATTCCAGCTAATAACTAGTTTCACTATAGTTTAAATACTTTAGGCACTCCTTACTACAGTTTTACACGTGCCTTAAGAAACTTCCTAAAGGGCACTTATACTTACAGGTCCCTTCTATTAACCTTTTTACTTAAAAGTCCTATTATTATTAATAGATATTATACTTTATTTATAAGTTTATATAAATATTAATAATTTATTCTAACGTTTAATCGTCTAACACTTATAATATATACTTTAATATACCGTTCTTAACTTCGTTAAATATAGTAACGGGGACCAGGACCAGATTAGTATCCTTATAATCCTGCCTTTAACTAAAAGTATTAGTTTATCTATTATCTTTTCCTTTAATATAATGGATCTAGAAGTAGAACAGGGCTATTAACTTTACTTATTATACTTACTGTAAATTAAGTTCCTTTATTAGGAAGTACTAGAGGTTATTATAGTCTAAAAAGACCTAGACCAGTTCTTTTATACCACTTAAATACAGTACCTACTTAGTAAAGTATTAAATAATCGCTATCAGTTCCTTATTATAAATTAGGTATTATAAGGCTAGGCTATAAATCCCTTTTAATAAGAAGGTAACTAAGTGGCGTTTCCTATTATCCTAGACTTAACTAAGTTCTCTATTAATTATAAACTTTAAAAAGTCTATTTTAACTTAAAAGGGTTTTAAGAAATCAGAGAGCGCTAAGACTAACGCTGTAATAAAGGTATACTTAAGGTCTTTAAACGCCTTTTATTATCTACCAGTCTACTTAAACGGCTTTCCTTCACTTATAAGTTTATAAAGTAGTTTTACAATTTTCACAAAATACCTAATAAAACAGTAATAAAAGTTTGTAAAACTAATAAAGGCTTATAACTCTTTTTAATTCTTTAAAGTAAACCAGTCCCTAACTACCTCTGTCTTCTCTAATTACATTTTAAGCTTTCTAAAGGTTACTTTAAACCCTAAATAGTTCAGTTCCTAAACGTGGAAGTAGCTTTTCTCTAAGTTCACTATTAGCTTCACCTTCTTAAAAACTGTTAAAACCTGTCATATATACTTTTAATATTCTTTTAAAGTTTCAGAATAAACTAAAACGTCGTTTAAATACATAAAGATAAACTTATTAAAGAAGGGGTGGAGAACACTGTTAATAAGGCCTTAAAAAGTCACAGGGGCGTTTATTAATCCCATTAGCATAATATAATATTAATAATACCCATTATAAGTCTAAAAAGCCATTTTATACTCGTCCTCCTCCTTTACTTTAACGTAATTAAATCCTATAAGGAAATTAAAGCTAGAGAATTAATTTACCTTAGTAATCCGTTCTTACATTTCCGTAATAAGTAATAATAAGTAGTAATTCTTAATTATATCCTTATTTAACATTTAGTAATTAATAACTATACGTAACTTACTATCTCCTTTCTATAAGATAAACAGCATTAAGTACCTTATTAGGGACTGGGACTTTATAATAAATTTATTTTTTAAATTCTTATTAATATACTCTTATAAGGCCTTAACCTGTTAAGGGTTTAAATAGTAAGGCTGGAAGCTGTAAAACTTTACTCCCGGCTTTAGCTTAATTTTATAATCTTATAATCTATAATCTAGTAATTATAGTATCTTTTTTTAAAATAAGGTAAACTTCTTATATTCTACAGGTATCTTAAATAAGTTAACTTTTTTACTTATCTGTAAATTAGCTTCTTACTTTCCTTTACCTTTTAAATTATCATTTAGGTAATACAGTAAACCTTTTAATCCTTTAACCATCTTAATAAACCTAACCTAAACCGTACTTAATTTTAAGGGTTTAACGTGTTTTTAAATGTTTTATATATCTTTAAAGCGGTTTAATACCTTCTTAACTTTTTCTAAATAATAATTACAGCTAAGGGACTTACTAAATATAAGGTAACCACTCCTTTAATTAATTATAAGATTATACTTTTCCAGTTAAAGTAAACCTAAGATCACATTATACCCTATAATTAATGTAACGTTAAAATCTACTTATTATTTATCCCTATCTACTTTAATTAAGAGTGGTAAGTAATAAGTAACTTTACCGTTATTATACTAATACAGGCTTCCTTCTCCATTCTAAATAGGAATAACCTCTTTATACTTTTTATTAAAGAGTTTCCTTCAATTAACTAATAAAGGGTGCACTAGGTTAAAAGCACTCCCACTATTAATCACTACTTTTACTCTAAATGGCCTCCCTTTTCCATTTATTATATTAACACTAACGGAATAATACTTATACTCCTTAAACATCTAAGTTATAATAATCATTTATCCTTAAAGTCTTATCTAACCTAACCTTTAAATACCTCTCCTTCTTCTTAAGGTTTTTACTAACTAGTAAATTACTAATTTCCAGCCCTTTTAAAAGGCCTGTAACCTTTTCCTAATTCCTTTTAGAAAAACAGGCAGCTTTAATAAACCTAACAATTAACCTTTCCTAAGTTTTCACACCTTAATGTCCAGTTAACTTTAAACAGTATAATGTTTTTAAAATCCTTAATAAGTTAGTAATACGTTTTATAAGTTTAGATCGTAATAATATCTTTTTACTCTTAAATCTATTAATAATCTTCCCACTTTTACCATTCTCTAACTTTTCCATTAAGATATAATAAGCACGTTACAACTAAGCAGTTATTAAATACCCCTCCTTACCAGCACGTGGTAAGAGCCTAATTAACCATTATAACCTTCCACTTATTACCAAACTCTTTTATTAAAGAGTAGGAGACTTAGTAATAGGCTGGTTCTAACTCTATTCTAGTAATAGTATAGTCCCGTTTTTATATACTAGGGAAGTGGTTATAAAAGGCCTTAAGCTTATAATACTAGTTAAAAGTACAGTTATTATACACATAATTAATCCATAATATATCTCTATAATTAGGGTGGTTAATATTAACTACAGGTGCTACAGTTATAAAGTATAAAACGGGGGAAGTGGCACCTTATTCTTTTTCTTCTTCCACTTACCTTTATATACGTTATTTTTCCTAAACTTCTTCCTAAAACTTAAGTAATAATAACCCAGCTTATTCTTCCATAAAATAATCTTCCTTAATAAGTTAATATTTAAGTTAATTAATAAAGTAAACTTTATTATAAAGTTTTAACCTAATCTCCATTACTCTATCTTTAAATATCATAATAAGACCCTTAACTTACAAATCCTCCACTTTATTTACTAACTTTTAATATTTCTCCTTTAACTCCTAAACTCTCTATTAATATACTTACTTCATACCTTTTTAAGGGACCCTTAAGGTATTAATCTAAAGTATATTAACTTTAATATAAGGTAACTATTTAAGCTGTCCTTCTTTTAAGGAGGTAAGGGTGTTAATCCACTTAGCGTGCTTAAAGTGTTTAAAAGTCTTAAGGGGTATTATAAAGAAGAACTTCCATTTCTCTAGTTCGATTCTCTTAACTTATTCTCTTTCACCTTCCAGGGCTTACTTTACTACTTATATAACCTAAAGGGCTAGTTCTTTAACTCCCTTAACTATTTTAATAAGGTCTAAGTCAGGGTCCTTCCTAGACTTCCTCAGTTCCTAAACTTACAGGGTGAGGTTTTTAAAGCCTGTAATAGCTAACTGGAACATTTCTTCCTAAAATTAGTCTTCTATAACCTACACCTTTAATAGTTCTAAGTTTCCACCTTAAAGTCGGTCTTTTACAACCTACACCTCTATAACTAACTCTTTTAAAACACCCTTAAGGACTAAATACACTATATCTTAAGGTTCTTCTTCTTCCTTTTCCTTATCTTTTACATTACACTTATCTATCTAGGTATAATCTTCTTTATTACCTACTATCTAAACGTAGACGTCTTTTAAATTAAACCTAATATGTTTCCCTCCTTCCAGAATAGGTTTCTAACCGACCTGCTTTAATAACAGGCATTACCGTACTATATATCCTTTCTTATTATAATTAAAGTATTAAACCTATAACAAATCCCTAAACTGCTTCTATTACTGTTATTACTAAGGCTTATCACAGTTAAGTCGATTTTAACAGTTCACTATACTAATATCCATTAACCTAAGGTGGTGACCTGTCACGGTTAATTAGCTCCCCTTCTTAAGTTTATTTAACTAGTAAAGGGTCTGCTCTTTTTAAAAGTTCTTCTAATAATGGTAATTATAATACTAATTATCAGCTTTAATAACCATCTTAACTAACTCTTAAAATCAGTCTGGTTAATCTTTACAGTAAAGGTCTCCAGTAACGTGCTCCTTTAAACTACTTTAAAATAGTATTATTAAGGCTTCTTAACTAAGTTTAATCTTTATTACTTCTAGTTTAAAGTGTATAAAGAACTTAAAGATTAAAGACGTCTGCCTTAAAGCCATAAGGCGTTACTTAACCCGCCTTAGGGCGTCTAGTTCTTTAAACTCAGTCTGGAGTTAGTTAATAAACACGTTAAAGTCGTTAAAAAGGGCCTATATCTCAGGAGCTTCCTTTTATACTCTGTTTATAAAAAGGTTATTAATTATCTTCACGTAAGGTTTATACTAGTAAGTGGCTACTCCGTCTAATAAGGCTTTAGTAAACCTGACTTTTCCTTCTTCTTTAAAGAACTATTTATCGTAATAAGTAATATAACTTTAAAGTTAGGCTATCTAGGACTCCAGCTACATAAAGTCTCCCTTAAAGCGCGACGGCAGAGGAAGCTTCACTCGTTTCTTTTATAAGCCTTTAAGGTCGTTATTCTCTAGCTTAACAGCGTTAAATCAGGCTTAGAGTTTTTTAATAAGACTAATACAGCTTTTAATGTCTCTAAGGAAGGCTTTATTAAGTTCCTTAACCAGTCCCTGTTAGTTAAGGTTTAAGTTTTTAAGGCGTGTAGCTAACTTATTAATAATAAGGAGCTAAGGCTAAACTTACACCTCCTTAAGCTTTTTACCTTTTCTAAAGGTCGATATATTAATAGGAGAAAGGTAGTGTCTGGGAATTTAACAAATAACGTTTAAAACTAAAACGCTAGTATCGTATTACAACTTACACCTAACACAGGCTTTAAAAGGACTAGTGCGGGTTAAGATAAAACGTATAGCAGGACGCTAACAGGTAAGGGGCGTTCTAAAGACGGCTTATTAAGCTAGCACTCCTAGACAGGGGTTTAATATTACTATAAGTCGCTATTACTATAATGCATAAAGGTAAGTCTAAACAGTAAGATATAAATGAATAATTAAATATTAGCGTAAGGAACTAAAGTCCCTTATAGTGGTTATGGGCACGACTATAACTATTTATACTAACTAACTAAAAGGTACTTCGTACCTTACTCGCAGTGCCGCAAGTGCTTATTGCGCGAGCACTTTACACCACGCAAGCGTTCTGCTTGTGAGGTTTCTCCTGCTCGCGATATAAGCACTTGGCATGCCGTGAGCAGTACCTTATTAGTCGTAGGGGCTTCAGGTCTTTACACCCCTGGCCCAGTGTATTTGGACAGTATGCACTGTCCCTCTGCACTGTTCCTTCTGCGGGGGATTCGTCGGGCCGCCCCGGCCCAAGTGACGGCCTGCAGGGTCGTCACATTAATAGACATTAATATAATAAATTGTTAGAACTGACTTAACTGTAATAAACCTTAACGATAACAGTAGTAAAAGCAGTTTAAAGACTTATTTTAAGTTTAATACTTTAATTACAGTAAGAAAGGCTATATAATATAATAATACTTATTACTAAAGTAAGTTGATTAGAAACTAATCTTAAGTGTAGGAAAGAACGTAAAGTTTAACTTAAGAGACGTTTACATTAAGATAGTAAGTAACGAAAAAAACTATACTTAGATAGATAAATGTAATTTAGGAGACGAAAGAGAAGAAGAAGAAAAACCTTAAAACGTAATATACTTAGTCCTTAAGGATATCTTAGAAGAGTTAGCTACAAAGGTGTAAGTTACTATAAACGACTTTAAATTAAAAACTTAGGATAGCTAAAGGTACAGGTCGCTAAAGACTAACTTTAAGAAAAGATGTTCCAGTTAGTAATTATAAGCTTTAAAAACCTTACACTGTAAGCTTAAGAATTAAAGAAGTTTAAAAAGGACTTTAACTTAGACCTTACTAAGATAGTAGAGGAAGTCGAGGAATTAACCTTCTAAACCACCTAAGCAGTAAAGCAAGCCTTAGAAGGTAAAAGAGAGCAGTTAGAAAGAGTTGAGCTAGAAAAACGAAAGTTCTTCTTAACTATATCCTTAGAAACTCTTAAATACTTTAAGTATATTAAGTAGATTAATACCTTTACCTTCCTAGAAGAAGGACAGCTTAGATAGCTGCCCTATATTAAAGTTAGTGTACTTTAAACTAATACTCTGAAAGTCCCTTAAAGAGGTAAAAAATAAGAACATTAACGTAAAGTCTAAAAGCTAAAGGAAAAACACTAGGAACTGGTAGACGAAATGGAGGACCTGTAAGTCGAGAGCCTTATTATAATAACTAAAGATAAAGTAGTAAAGGTTAAGTTATAACTTTAGAATAAAGTTCGCTTTACTAATTAACTTGAATATTAACTTATTAAAGAGGATTATTTCGTGGAAGAATAAGTTAGTTTACTATTGCTTAAGTTTTAAGAAGAAGTTTAGGAAAAGTAACGAATATAGAGGTAGATAAAGGAGGAAAAGAAATAAAGTATTACTTCTCTCGTTTTATACTTTATAACTGTAACACCTGCAGTTAATATCGACTACCTTAGCTATAAAGATATATTATAAATTAACTATATGTATAATAACTATACTTTTAATTAACATAGTAAGCTTAAAGCCCTTTATAACCACTTCCCTAACGTATAATTGTGACGACCCTGCAGGCCGTCACTTGGGCCGGGGCGGCCTGACGAATCCCCCGTAGAAGGAACAGTGCAGAAAGGCAGTACGTATAGTACTGCGCACTGGGCCAGGGGTGCAAAGACTTAAAGCCCCTATGACTAGTCGTTAAGTGATTACTCTAATCTTGCTAAAAGCACAGTGATCACAGTGATTAGAGGTATTCTGATTACCGTAATCACTCCTCGTGTTAAGTAAGCACAGTAATTAAGGTACAAAGTACCTTTTAACTAGTTAGTATAAGATAGTTATAATTATACCCATAACCATTAAGAGGGACTCTAGTTCCTCACACTAATATTTAATTATTCATTTATATCCTACTATTTAGACTCACCTCTGTGTATTATAATGATAATAACTTACAGTAATATTAAACCCCTGTTTAGGAGTACTAGCTTAACAAACTGTCTTTAGAACGCCCCTTACCTGTTAACGTCCTACCATACGTTTTATCTTAACCTACACTAGTCCTCTTAAGGCCTGTATCAGGTGTAGGTTGTAATATAATATTAACGTCTTAATTCTAAACGCTATTTATTAAACTTTTAAATACCACCTCTCTCCTGTTATTAACATGTTAACCTTTAGAAAAGGTAAGGAGATTAAGGAGGTGTAAGCTCAGCCTCAGCTCCTTATTATTAATAAGTTAGCTGTACGTCTTAAAGACTTAAACCTTAACTAGTAAAGACTAGTTAAAGAGCTTAATAAGGCCTTCCCTAGAGATATTAAAAGTCGCATTAGTTTTATTAAAAAACTTTAAACTTAACTTAACACTATTAAGTTAGAGAATAATAATCTTAAAGGCTTATAAAAGAAATAGGTGAAACTCCCCTTACTGTCGCGTTTTAAAGGAGACTTTACATAATTAAAGTCCTGGATAGCTTAGCTTTAAAGTTATGTCACTTATTATAATAAGCAGTTCTTTAAAGAAGAAGGAAAGGTTAGGTTTATAGGAGCTTTATTAGATAGAGTAACCGCTTGTTAGTATAAGCCTTATGTGAAGATAATTAACGACCTTTTTATAAATAGAGTATAAAAGGAAGCCCTTAAGACTTAGGCTCTTTTTAATAACTTTAACGTTTTTATTAACTAACTCTAGACTAAGTTTAAAGAATTAGACGCCCTTAGGCGGGCCGAGTAACACCTTATGGCCTTAAAACAGACGTCTTTAATCCTTAAATTCTCCATACGCTTTAAATTAAAAGCAGTAAAAACTAAGCTTAGTTAAGAGGCCTTAATAATGCTGTTTTAAAGTAGTTTAAAGGAGCACGTTACTAGAGACCTTTATTAAGAGGATTAACTGGACTGTCTTTAGGAGTTAGTCGAGATGGCTATTAAGGTAAATAACTGGTATTATAATTATTATTATCAGAAGAACTTTTAGAAAGAATAGGTCTCTTATTAGCTAAGTAAACCTAAGAAGGGGAATTAGTTAACTGTAACAGGTTACCACCTTAGGTTAATAAACATTAATATAATAAACTGTTAGAACTGACCTAACTGTGATAAGCTTTAATAATAATAGTAGTAAAAGCAGTTTAAAGACTTATTTTAGATCTAATATTTTAACTGTAATAAGAAAGGCTATATGGTGTGGTAATACCTGTTACTAAAGTAAGTTAGTTAGAAACTTATTTTAAAAGGAGGAAAGTACGTTAGGTTTAACTTAAGAGATATTTATATTAGGATAATAGGTAACGAAAAAGACTGCACTTAGATAGATAAGTGTAATTTAAAAGATAAGGAAAAAGTGGAAAAACCTTAAGATGTGATATACCTAGTCCTTAAAGGTGTTTTAGAAAAGTTAGCTATAGAGGTGCAGGTCGTTACAGACTAACTTTAAGGTGGAAACTTAGAACTATTAAAAGTATAGGTTATAAAAGACTAACTTTAGGAAAAGATGTTCTAGTTAACTGTTATAGGCCTTAAAAACCTCTTTTTATAAACTTAAGAATTAAGGAAGTTTAAAAAGGACCTTAACTTAAACTTTACTAAAATGGTTAAGGGAGTTAAAGAATTAGTTATCTAGGCCATATAAGTAGTAAAGTAAACCCTAAAAGGTGAAAGAGAATAGGTTAAAAGAATTAAGTTAGAAAAACGAAAGTTCTTCTTAATAATACCCTTTAAAACTCTTAAACGCTTTAAGCACGTTAAGTGGATCAGTACCCTTACCTCTTTAAAAGAAGGATAGCTTGGATAGCTGCCCTGTATTAAAGTTAGTATACTTTAGACTGGTACTTTAAGGGTCCTTTAAGAAGGTATAAAGTAAGTACATTAACGGAGAGTTTAGGAGTTAAAGGAAAAACATTAAGAGTTAATAGATAAAGTGGAGGACCTGTAAGTTAAAAGTCTTACTGTAACGTTTAAAGATAAAGCGGTGGAAATTAAGTTATAACTCTGTAATAGAGTTTACTTCACTAATTAACTTAAGTACTAACTTGTTAAGGAAGGCTATTTTGTGGAAGAATAAGCTGGGTTATTATTACTTAAGTTTTAGGAAGAAGTTTAGGAGAAATAACGTATATAAAGGTAAGTGAAAGAAGAAAAAGAATAAAGTGCTATTTCCCCTGTTTTATACTTTATAATTACAGCACTTACAGTTAATATTAATTACCCTAGTTACAGGGATATACTGTAGATTAACTGTATGTATAATAATTACACTTTTAACAGACATTATGGATTTAAGGCTTTTTATAACCACTTCCCTAACATATAAAGACGGGACTACACTATTATAAGGATAAAGTTAGAACTAGCTTATTATTAAATCTCCTACTCCCTAATAAAAGAATTTAGTAATAAATAGAAAGTTACTATAATTAACTAGGCCCTTACTATATACTGGTAAGGAGGGGTACTTAATAACTGCTTAGTTATAACGTGCTTGTTACACCTTAACGGAAAAGCTAGAGAGTGGCAGAGGTGAGAGGACTATTAGCAGATTTAAAAGTAAAAAGACATTATTATAATCTAGTCTTATAAAGCGTATTATTAACTTATTAAGGATTTTTAAAATATTATACTATTTAAAGTTAACTAGATGTTAAGGCGTAAAAACTTAAGAAAGGTTAATTACCAGGTTTATTAAAATTACTTATTTTTCTAAAAAGAATTAGGAAAAGGTTATAAGCCCTTTAAAAGGGCTAGAAACTAATAGTTTACTAGTTAGTAAAAACCCTAAGAAGAAGAAGGGGTATTTAAAGGTTAGGCTGGATAAGACTTTAAGGACAGATAGTTACTATAACTTAAATGTTAAAGGAGTATAAGTATTATTTTATTAATATTAATATAACAGATAGAAGAGGGAGGCTGTTTAAAGTAAGAGTAATAATTAATAACGGGAGTATTTTTAACCTAATACACCCTTTATTAGTTAATTAAAGGAAACTCTCTAATAAAGAGTATAAAGAGGCTATTCCCATTTAGAATAGAGAAGGAGGCCTGTATTAGTATAATAACGGTAAAGTTACCTACTACTCGCCACTCTTAATTAAAATAAATGGGGATAAATAATAAGTAAACTTTAACGTTATATTAGTTATAGGTTACGATATAATATTAAGTTTACCTTAATTAAAGAAGTATAACCTTGTAATTAACTAAAGGAGTGGCTACCTTACCTTCGGTAAGTCCCCCAACTGTGATTACCGTTTAAAGAAAGTTAAAAAGGTATTAAACTGCTCCAGAGATATATAAAGTATTTAAAAGCACACTAAACCCTCAGAACTAAACACAGTTTAAGTTAGGTTTATTAAGACAGTTAAAGGACTAAAAGGTCTACTACACTACTTAAATAACGATTTAAAAGGTGGAAGAAAGTAAAAAGCTGATTTACAGATAAGCGAAGAAGTTAACTTATTTAAGGTACCTGTAGAGTATAAGAAGTTTACCCTGTTTTAAAAAAAGATACTATAATTACTAGATTACAGATTATAAAACTATAAAATTAAGCTAAAGTTAGAAGTGAAACTCTGCAGCTTTTAACCTTACTACTTAAACCCCTAACAGGCTAAGGCCTTAAAGGAGTACGTTAATAAGAACTTAAAAAACAGGTTTATTATAAAGTCCCAGTCCCTAGTAAGGTACCTAATACTGTTTATCTTAAGAAAGGGAGACGGTAAACTACATATAGTTATTAATTATTAAATGTTAAATAAAGATATAATTAAGAATCGTTACTTACTGTTACTTATTATAGAAATATAAAAACGGATTATTAAGGTAAATTAGTTCTTTAATCTTAATTTCCCTATAAGGTTTAACTATATTAAAGTAAAGGAAGAGGATAAGTATAAGACGGCCTTTTAAATTTATAACAGGTATTACCAATACTGTGTCATGTTAATAAGATTAATAAACGCCCCTGTAACTTTCTAAGGCCTTATTAACAATGTTCTCTACCCCTTCCTTAATAAGTTTATCTTTATATATTTAAATAATATCTTAATTTATTCTAAAACTTTAAAAAAACATTAAAAACACATACAATAGGTTTTAATAGCTTTTAAAAAAGTAAAGCTGATAATAAACCTGGAAAAAAGCCACTTTTACATTTAGGAGTTAAACTATTTAAGGTTTAAAATAACCTTTAAAAAGCTTAAAATGTAACTAGAGAAGATAAAGGTAATTAAAAATTAACTTACTTTAAAGAATTAAAAAGAGTTATAAGCCTTTATCAGCTTTATAAACTTCTATCGCTATTTTATCAGGTATTTTATAAAAATCGTAAAACTACTTTATAAACTTATAAGTAAAGGAAAGCCGTTTAAGTAAACTAATAGGTAATAAAAGGTGTTTAAAGACCTTAAACACGCCTTTATTATAATACTAGTCCTAACCCTCCTTAATTTCTTAAAACCCTTTTAAGTCGAAACAGACTCTTTAAAGTTTATAATTAATGGAGAACTTAATTAAGTCTAAGACGATAAGAAACGCCACCTAGTTACCTTCCTATTAAAAGGAATCCACAGCTTAGCCTTATAATATCTAATTTATAATAAGGAACTAATAGCGATTATTTAATATTTTACTAAATAAGCACTGTATTTAAGCGGTATAAAGGAACCAGTTTAGGTTTTCTCAGACTATAATAACCTTTAATACTTCCTAATTAAGGAACTTAGCTTACGATAAGTATAATAGGTAGAGTTAATAACCCCGTTCCACTTCCAGATCTACTACGTTAAAGGAAAAGATAATAGATAAGTAGATACTTTTAGTTAAAGACAGGACTATAAAGATACTAATCTAGTCCTAATCCTTATTATTATATTTAATAAAGTTAAGAACAGCATATTAGAATACACATTATAAGTGTCAGATAACTAAATACTAAAATAAACTATTAACGTTTATATAAACTTATAAACAAAGTATAACGTCTATTAATAATAATAGGACTTTTAAGTAAGAAGGTTAATAAAAGGAACTTATAAGTATAAGTGCCTTTTAGAAGACTTCTTAAGGCACTTATAAGATTATAGTAAGGAGTGCCTGAAATATCTAAACTATAATAAAACTAGTTATTAGCTGGAATAACTGTTAAAAGGTGTAAATGGCACACCTAAATTAAAAGTAAGGCTTTAATATTAAAAGAAACTGTACATTTATAACCTAGTTAAAAGAAAGGAGTATATTTAATAAGTTTATAAATCTTAACTTAAAGGATATATAGGCCGAGTTAAGACTTTAATACAGGTTTAATAAGCGTATACTTTCTTAGGAATGAAGAAACTAATTAAGGAAGTGGTTAATAACTGCAACGTCTGCTACTAAAAGTAGAATTAACATTATAAGCTGTATAGACTGCTTAAACTACTCCCCGTATTATAAGCGTTATAAAGCTCTATCTCACTTAACTTTATTATTAAGATCTTAAAGTTTAGGGACCTTACTATAAGAGTTACTTATAACTAAATCCTTATAGTAATTAACAGATTAACAAAATAGGCCTACTTTTTACCAACCTTAAAGGATATAATAATAGAGTAACTCACTTATATCTTTAAGAAAAAGGTAATTTTATAACACCTCTAGCTAGATAATATCGTTACGGATTAAAATAAGCTAATTATATCGAAATTCTAATAAGGGCTAATACAGAGAATGGGTATAAAGAGCAAGCTTTTAACAGCTTTCCACCCACAGACAGATAGCTAAATGAAGTAAGTTAATCAGATACTTATAACGTATCTCTAAACCTATATTAACTTTAAATAAGGTAATTAATTTAAACTGTTACTAACAGTGTAAATAACTTATAATATAACACTAATTAAATTAATAAGTGTGTCACTATTCTTTACTAATTATAATAAAGAGCTTAAGCTCTATTAAGGCCTGCCTATTAACGCCCTTTAAGCTACAGTTTACATAAACTAGATGTAAAAGCTATATAACTACCTGTAAGCTAAACTTAAGTTCACATATAAATAAATAAAGAAGTTTACTAATAAATATTAAATTAAGTAACTAGTGTTTAAAAAAGGACTTTATTACGATAATAAATAAATTAAGGGACTGACTCTTTAAAAGGGGGATTATATTTACCTTTTTTTACAAAACCTGTATTTAAAACAGCTTAATAAAAAGCTTAACTTTAAAAGGTACAGACCGTTCTAAATTAAGAAAAAGGTCACTACCTTTAATTATAAACTAGACTTACCTACTAATATAAAGGTGTAGATTAAAGTTTTTTACATCTTACTTTTAGAACTTATATTAAAGGGAGTTTTACTGGAAAAGAAGGTTAAGATCAACATTAATAAGGATAAGTATAATATTAAGGAAGTTATAAATTTACAAAAGGGAAAGAACACCTTTAAGTATCTTATTAAGTGGCTAAGTTATAACCTTAAAAGTAACTTATAGGAACTAGTTAAGAATCTTAAATGCCTAGACCTAATTATAAAGTTCCATTAAAAGAATCCAGACTGATTAAAGCTAATAATAAAAACTAGAAATAAGATAAGATTTAACATTTAAATTACCACATTAAAGAGTAAGACTACTATAAGATTTAGAGCTTAAGAAGTGGTAGGAAACTCCTTAATAGGTGTGGAAGGGCATTTATTAGGAGCTTTAATTAAGGTAAAAAGGACCTTAAACCTAATAAGGAGCTTAAGCCTTTAAAGTTCCTGGCACGTTCTGTATAAAAATAAGTACTGTTAAAAGAAGTTAGTAAAAGAGAAAAACAGGCAGGTGCACCACTGTTACGCTAAGAAAAGACTGTTTTCGTTTATTAAAAGAAAAAAGTGATAGATTAAGTTAAGAAGAAGTTACCAGTTACAGTAACCCCCTGGAAAAGGAACCACGTGCCGGCTCCGCTAAGAGGCTTCCTTAATCGAATTTAGGAATTAATATAGTCGTTTCTTAAGCCTTACACTCCTCCTCTACTATAATATTAAACTTGTAGTTAAAAAGTTCATCTACCCACCACACTAATCCCTTCTATTAATCCTTAAAACGTAAAAGCTTAAAGGCCGTGTCGTGTAAAAAGAGAGCGGTTTCATACTCCTTAACGTTAAGGTGCTTCTTTTTATCTAAAACCCTATGTAAAACAGACGGGTTATTTTTATAAACGTTATAAGATAAGTATACAGTCTTACTAGCTGTTATATAATAACCACATAACTTACTCTTACTAGTTACCTTACAGTCTGGCAGGTTTAAATGGCGATAGCGATTACACTTCACGGGTATAACAATTCTAAAAGTAAGAATAAACTTAACGTTAGTAATATAACGTTTAGTAGATAAAGGCGCTACGTTTCTCCTGTTCTTAATTACCTGGTTAAATAATATAACAACTAGTGAAGAAAGGAAGGAACGTATAAGTAATTCTTTATGGAAAAAGAACATTAAAGAGGGGGAATCGTATAACGACCTTACAGGCCGTCATTTAGGCTAGGGCGGCCTGATAAATCCCCTGTAAAAGGAACAGTATAGAAAGGTAGTACGCACAGTACTACATATTAGGCCAGGGGTGTAAAGACTTAAAGCCCTTACGACTAGTTATTAAGTGATTACTCTAATCTTACTAAAAGCACGGTAATTACAGTAATTAAAGGTATTCTAATTACTGTAATTACTCCTTATATTAAGTGAGTATAGTAATTAAGGTATAAAGTACCTTTTAGTTAATTAGTATAAGATAGTTATGGTTATGCCTATAACCACTAAGAGGGACTCTGGTTCCTCACGCTAGTATTTAATTATTCATTTATATCCTACTGTTCAGACTCACCTTTATATATTATAGTGATAATAACTTACAGTGATATTAAACCCCCGTCTAGGAGTGTTAGCTTAATAAGCCGTCTTTGGAACGCCCCTTACCTGTTGGCGTCCTGCTATACGTTCTGTCTTAACCTACGCCAGTCCTCTTAAGGCCTGTGTGGGGTGCAGGTTGTAATAATAATAACAGGATTACTTTATTATAAGAGTAAAGCTAGAAGTAATATACTATTAAGTTATATACACCTTAATAAGAGAATCTAGTAATAGTAATAAGTGGAAAGTCACTGTAGTTAACTAGACCTTTACTGCCTGTTAGTAAGGAGGGTCACTTAATAACTGCTTAATTGCAATATGTTTAGTACACTTTAAAGGAAAGGCTAGAGAATAGTAGAAGTAAGCGGATTATAGATAGGTTTAAGAGTAAGAGGACATTACTACGATTTAGTCCTGTAAAGTATACTATTAACTTATTAAAGATTTCTAAAATATTAAACTGTTTAAGGTCAATTAGACGTTAAAGCGTAAGAACTTAAGAAAGGTTAACTGTTAGGTTTACTAAAGTTACCTGTTTTTCTAAAAGGAATTAAGAAAAGGCTATAAGCCCTTTAAAAAGGCTGGAAACTAGTAATTCGTTAATTAATAAAAACCTTAAGAAAAAAGAGAGGTACTTAAAAGTTAGGCTAGATAAAACCTTAAGGATAAGTAATTACTATAACTTAAATGTTAAAAGAGTATAAGTATTATTCTGTCAGTATTAACATAATAGATAGAAGAGGGAGGCTGTTTAGGGTAAAAGTAGTAATTGATAATAGAAGTGCTTTTAACTTAATATACCTCTTGTTAGTTAATTAAAAGAAACTTCTTAATAAAGAGTATAAAGAGGCTATTCTTATTTGAAATGGAGAAGGAGGCTTATATTAATATAATAACAGTAAAGTCACTTATTACTTACTACTTTTAATTAAAGTAAATAAAGATAAATAATAAGTAGATTGTAACGTTACACTAATAGTAAGATATAATATAATCGTAAGTTGACCTTAATTAGAAAAGTATAACTTTATAATTAACTGGAGAAATAGTTACCTCGCTTTCAGTAAGTCCCCTAATAGTAATTACTGTTTAGAAAAAGTTAAGAAGGTACTAAACTGCTTTAAAGACGTATAAAGCACTTAAAGGTATATTAAACCTTTAAAACTAAATATAGTTTAAGTTAAGTTTACTAAGATGGTTAAAGAATTAAGGAATCTACTGCATTACTTAAATAACGATTTAGAAAGTAAAAAGAAGTAAGAAGTTAATCTACAGATAAGTAAAGAAGTCGATTTGTTAAAAGTACCTGTGGAATATAAGAAGTTTACCCTATTTTGAAAAAAGATATTGTAATTACTAGATTATGGACTGTAAGATTACGAAATTAAGTTAAAGCTAGAAGTAAAGCTCTGCAGCTTTTAACTTTACTACTTAAACTCCTAACAGGTTAAAGCTTTAAGGGAGTATATTGATAAAAATCTAAAGAATAGATTTATTATAGAGTTTTAGTCCCTAATAAGGTACTTAATGCTGTTTATCCTAAGAAAGGGAGATAGTAAATTACATATAGTTATTAATTACTAAATGTTAAATAAAGATATAATTAAAGATCGTTACTTACTGTTACTTATTACAGAAATGTAAAAACGGATTATTAAAGTAAATTAGTTCTTTAGCTTTAATTTCCTTATAGGATTTAATTACGTTAGAGTGAAGGAAGAGGACAAATATAAGACAGCCTTTCGGACTTATAACAGGTATTACTAATATTATATTATATTTATAGAATTAATAAATGCTCTTACGACTTTTTAAGGCCTTATTAACAGTATTTTTTACCCCTTCCTTAATAAGTTTATCTTTATATATTTAAATAACGTTCTAATTTATTCCGAAACTTTAGAAGAATACTAAAAATATATACGATAGGTTTTAATAACTTTTAAAAAGGTAAAGCTGATAGTAAACTTAGAAAAGAGCTACTTTTACATTTAAAAGTTAAACTATTTAAAGTTTAAAGTAACCTTTAAAAGGCTTAAAATGTAATTAAAGAAGATAAAGGTAATTAAAGATTAACTTACTTTAAAGAATTAAATAAAGTTATAAGCTTTTATTAACTTTACAAACTTTTATTAATACTTTATTAAATACTTTACAAAAATCGTAAAACTATTATATAAGCTTACAGAGATAGGTAAGCTGTTTAAGTAAACTAATAGATAACAGAAGGCGTTTAAGGATCTTAAATATGCTTTTATTATAACGTTAATCTTAACCTTCCCTAACTTCTTAAAACTATTCCGAGTTAAAATAAACTCCTTAGAATTTACAATTAGTAAAAAACTTAGCTATGTTTAAGGTAATAAAAAAGGTTACCTAATTACCTTCTTATTAAAAGGAATCTACAGTTTAACCTTATAATACCTAATTTACAATAAGGAACTAATGGCGATTATTTAATACTTTACTAAGTAAATACTGTACTTAAGTAATATAAAGAAATTATTTTAGGTCTTTTTAAATTATAATAATCTCCAGTACTTCCTAATTAAAGAATTTAACTTACGGTAAGCACGATAGGTAAAGTTAATAACTCCATTACACTTCTATATCCATTATATTAAAGGAAAAGATAATAAGTAAGCTAATACTCTTAATTAAGGATAGGATTATAAAGATGTTAATCCGGTTTTAATCCTTATTATTATATTTAATAAAGCTAAGAATAATATACTGAAATATACATTATAAATATTAAATAACTAAATATTAAAATAAATTATTAACGTTTATATAAACTTATAAATAAAGTATAATATTTATTAATAATAATAAGACTTCTAAGTAAGAAAGTTAATAAAAGGTACCTGTAAATATAAGTGCCTTTTAAAAGACTTCTCAAAGTACGTATAGGACTGTAAGAAGGAGTGCATTATGTACTTAAATTACAATAAAACTAGTTATTAGCTAGAACAGTTATTAAAAGGTGTAAATAACGCGTTTAAACTAGGAGTAAAGCTTTAGTATTAAGAGAAACTGTACATTTACGGCTTAGATAAGTAAAAGGAGTATATTTAGCAGGTTTATAAGTCTTAACTTAAAGGATATATAGGTTAAGTTAAGACTCTTATATAAGTTTAATAAATGTACACCTTCTTAAGAATAAAGAAGTTAGTTAAAGAAGTGGTTAATAACTATAATATCTGTTACTAAAAGTAAAACCGATATTATAAACCTTACAGACTTCTTAAACTACTCTTTATACTATAAGCGTTATAAAGCTTTATCTTACTTAACTTTATTATTAGGATTTTAAAGTTTAAGGACCCTGTTATAAGAGTTATTTACAATTAAATCCTTATAATAGTTAACAGATTAACTAAATAGGCTTACTTTCTGCTAACTTTAAAGGATATAATAATAGAATAACTTACTTATATCTTTAAGAAAGAGGTAGTTTTATAATACCTTTAGTTAGATAATATCGTTACGGATTAAGATAAGCTAATCGTATTGAAGTTTTAGTAAAGGCTAATGTAAAGAATAAGTGTAAAAAGTAAGCTTTTAATAGCTTTTTACTTACAGACAGATAATTAAATAGAATAAGTTAATTAAGTATTTATAATATATCTTTAAGCTTATATTAACTTTAAATAAAATAATTAGCTTAAATTATTATTAATAATATAAGTAGCTTATAATATAACGTTAGTTAAGTTAATAAGTATATTACTGTTTTTCGTTAATTACAGTAAAGAGTTTAAGCTTTATTAAAGCTTACTTACTAGCGCTTTTTAAGTTACAGTCTGTGTAAATTAAATGTAAGAACTATATAATTACTTATAAGTTAAACTTAAGTTTACACGTAAACGAATAAAGAAATTTGCTAATAAACATTAAATTAAGTAACTAATACTTAAAAAAAGACTTTATTACAATAGTGAATAAGTGTTAGGTTTTTACAACCCTAACCCGGCCAGTGTGGTTAGAACAGTGTGGCTGGATCCACGCAGCCGCTCCGCGGCTGCATCCGTGGATCTGCACAGCCAAGAACGCCAGACTCCACTGCCAACCTCGTATTCAGTCAGCCAACCTCGCTTCGCAGAAGCGAGTGTGGCCAATGCACTCCGTGCACTGGCCACCCTCACGGCTATAATAACACGGCTTCCACTCTCGAAGATAGAAAGAATTAATCACTTTCAACACACTCTGCTTTCCAATGCCTTGACCCCTTTTGCTTTTCAACAATAAGTTAAGGGACTGACTTTTTAAGAGGGGGATTACGTTTACCTTTTTTCGTAAAACCTACATTTAAAACGACTTAGTAAGAAGTTTAACTTTAAAAGGTATAAACTATTTTAAGTTAAGAAAAAGATTATTACCTTTAATTATAAACTAAACTTACCTGTTAATATAAAAGTGCAGATTAAGGTTTTTCATGTCTTACTTCTAGAACCTGCTTTAAAAGGAGTTCCTTTAGAAAAGAAGATCGAGATTAACGCTAATAAAGATAAGAACGATGTTAAGGAAGTTATACATTTACGAAAGGGAAAGAATATATTCGAATATCTTATTAAGTAGTTAGATTACGGCTCTGAAAGTAACCTATAAGAATTAATCGAAAACCTTAAGTGTTTAGACTTAATTATAGAGTTTTACCGAAAGAATCTAAACTGATTAAAACTAATAATAAAAACTAAAAATAAGATAAGATCTAATATTTAAATTATTATATTAAAAAGTAAGATTACTATAGGATTTAAAGCCTAAAAAGCGGTAGGAAACTTCTTAGTAAGTATAGAAAGACGTTATTAGGACCTTTAGTTAAGGTTATAAGAACTTTAAACTTAATAAGAAAGTTAAGCCTTTAAAGATCTTAATAAGCTCTACATAAATTACACGTATAGTAGTATAGAGAATTAAGATATTGTAGACTAGTAGCTTACGGGATAACTTACTCCCTATAGTTAAAGGACTTACATTTTACTATAAGCTTAGGGAAAGAGTTAAAGGGTAAAAAGCGATTTAATATACTTTAAGGTCTTCCGAACTAGTTATATAACAGTACGTAGTAGAAAAACATGTTTATAAGAATAAGCGTTACTAAGAAAGGAAATTAGTATAGAAAATAATAAAAAGTTGTAACACGTGTCGCGGTCCTTAAACTATAATCTATACTATAAAGACCCTTATAAGACTTAAATTTATAACCTCTTACTGAAGGAAGTAAGTACACTATTACTATATTAAAGAGCTGTTTTATTTATTAAAAGAAAGAAGTTACAAATTAGGTTAAAAAGAGGTGACTAATTATAACAACCTTTTGAAGAAAGAACTACATGTTAGCTCCGTTAAAAAGTTCCTTTAGTTAAATTTAAGAACTAGTGCAGTTACTTCCCGTACTGAGTGTTCCTCTTTAGTAATAATCTCTAGCTTATAGCTAAAAAGTTTATCAGTATAGGTAACTAAGGACCTCTGCTGGTCCTTAATGCGAAGGAGCTTTACGAAAGTGTTATGCTCCTTAGAGTTAAGACGCTTCTTTTCGTCGAGAACCTAACGAAAGACGGATAAGTCGTTCTTATAAACGTTATAAAACAAATACGCTATTTTACTAACTGTTATGTAATAGCTGCACGACTTGCTCTTACTAGCTACCTTATAGTCAATTAGTTTTAAGCGTTAATAACGACTGTATTTTACAAGTATTATAATGTTAAAAGTTAAGATAAATTCTGCAGAGGCAGAATAACAAGTAGTGGATAAGGAGGCAGTGTTTTTCCTATTCTTCCTTACTCCGTTAGTAGGTATTGTCACGTTGCAGGAAGGAAAACTAACTACAGTTCTTTATACAAAAAGAATGTTAAAGAGGGGAAATTGTGTAACGACCTTACAGGCCGTCACTTAGGCCAGAGCAGACTAATAAATCCCCTGTAGAAGGAACAGTGTAGGAAGACAGTACGCACAGTACTACGCACTAGGCTAGGAGTGTAAAGACCCGAAGCCCTTACAATTAGTTATTACTTACTTACCCTAATCTTGCTAAGACTTAATAATTAAGGAGAGTAACTACGAAAGGTAATTAGTTTACTTACTACCTTCTAGCGAAAGTATAGTGATTAAGGTATAAGGTACCTTTTAGTTAACTATTATAAGATAGTTATAATTATACCTATAACTACAGTAAGGGACTCTAGTTCCTTACGTTAATATTTAATTAGTCATTTATATCTTACTGTTCAGACTTACCTCTATGCATTATAGTAACAGTAACTTACAGTGATATTAAACCCCTCTATCTAAGAGTGTTAGCTTAACAAGCCGTCTTCAGAACACCCCTTACCTATTAATGTCCTGCTATACGTTCTGTCTTAACCTGCGCCAGTCCTCTTAAGGCCTGTTTCAGGTGTAGGTTGTAATATAAAGCCTTACTTTTAGTTTAAGTGTATTATTTACACCTTTTAATAATTATTTTAACTGATAACTAGTTTTATTATAATTTAAATATATATAATATTCCTTATTATAACCTTATAAGTGTTTTAAGAAATCTTTTAAGGGCCACTTATATTTATAAGTACTTTCCACTAACCTTCTTACTTAAAAGTCTTATTATTACTAATAGATATTATTATTATTTGTCTTTATTAGGTTTTTACAACCCTAACCCGGCCAGTGTGGTTAGAACAGTGTGGCTGGATCCATACAGCCGCTCCGCGGCTACATCTATGGATCTGCACAGCTAAGAACGCCAGACTCCACTGCCAACCTCATATTTAGTCAGCTAACCTCACTTCACAGAAGCGAGTGTGGCTAATGCACTCCGTGCACTGGCCACCCTCACGGCTATAATAACACGGCTTCCACTCTTAAAGATAAAAAGAATTAATCACCTTTAACACACACTGTTTTCTAATACCTTAACCCCTTTTGCATTTCAACAGTCTTACACCGTAGGAGCTGAAAGCTCCGCCCGTAAGGGCAAGCGGTCCCTTTACTGCTAACTATCTACTGTCGGGGCGTAGTTAGGGCATTTCCACCCCACCCACTCTTCTGTTTATCCTACTAAAATACATATAGTTTAGTCTTAACTACTAAACGTGGTGATAGGTTATAAGGTTAATACCTTATATTAACGTGTGTTATAAGTGAGATAGGGGTATAAACGGGTTATTCTTAGTTCTGCTACACTTACACCTCTTAGCCGTGATAGCTTAAAGGTCTTACGTCACCTCCTTTTTTATCCAGGGTAAAAAGGGAGACCCCTTCAGCCCAGGGTAACTCCCCGGGGTTTAATTAAGACTAAGGCGCTAACAGCTTAGGGGTAACTCTGTAATATCTCCCCCTTTTAATCTAATCTTCTTTACACCACTTTAACTATTACTAGTTTATAGTTCTTTATTCGTCACAACTTTCAGTTCTACACTCTGTTAACTCGCTTCCTTTAAACTGTTATTACTTCATTCCTTCCGTCTAAGGTCACTAATATGGCTGGCTAACCTCTATATGCCTCCTCTAGTGGCCTTATAGCTTCTATCTAACCTTTTTATTAAGGCTGGCTAGCCTTCACGGTTCTTACAGCTTTACTTTCCAACCTTTATAAATTCTTCCTTCCTCTCTAGCCTTCCTCTAAAACTTTTCTTCCTTTAACCACTAACTTCCTCCTCCTAAGCTTTAAGCCTTACACGCCCTATAATCGCCTCTTTATACCCTCACTCACTCACTTCTACTATTATTATGTCTATCCCAAGCCCTTACAAACGTAACTCCGGCAGCTTTAATTACGACCCTCTCACCACCGCCGCCCGTAACCGCCCTATCAACACCCCGTTAGTTATCCACGTTATCCCCTCTTTATCATGTCGCTAACGTGTCGCTAGCAATAACGCTTAATAGATATTATACTTTATTTATAAGTTTATATAAACGCTAATAGTTTATTTTAACATTTAGTTATCTAATACTTATAACATATATTCTAATATACTGTTCTTAGCTTTATTAAATATAATAATAGGGATTAGAACCGGATTAGTATCTTTATAATCCTATCTCTAGCTAAGAGTATTAATTTATCCATTATCTTTTTCTTTAACATAATAGATCTAGAAGTAGAACGGGGTTATTAGTTTTACTTACTGTGCTTATTAAGGGTTAAGTTCCTTTATTAGGAAGTATTAAAAGTTATTATAATTTAAAAAAACCTAGACTGGTTCTTTTATACCGTTTAAGTATAGTGCTTACTTAATAAAGTATTAAATAATTACTATCAGTTTCTTATTATAGATTAGGTATTGTAAGGCTAGGTTATAAATCCCTTTTAATATAAAGGTAATTAGGTAACGTTTCTTATTATCTTAAACTTAGCTAAGTTTTTTACTAATTGCGAATTTTAAGAAGTTTATCTTAACTTAAAACAGCTTTAAGAAGTTAAGAAGGGTTAGGACTGGTATTATAACGAAGGTGTATTTAAGGTCTTTAAACGCTTTCTGCTATTTATTAGTCTATTTAAATAGTTTTCCTTTACTTATAAGTTTATAAAGTAGTTTTATAATCTTCATAAAGTATTTAATAAATCACTAATAGAAGTTTATAAAGCTAATAAAGGCTTATAACTCTTTTTAATTCTTTAAAGTAGGTTAATTTCTAATTACTGCTATCTTCTCTAGTTATATCTTAAGCTTTCTAAAGGTTGCTTTAAACCTTCAGTAATTTAATTCTTAAATGTAGAAGTGGCTTTTTTCTAAATTTACTGTTGGCTTCACTTTTTTAAGAGTTATTAAAACTTATCGCATATACTTTTAATATTCTTTTAAAGTTTCAGAATAGATTAGAATATCATTTAAATACATAAAGATAAACTTATCAAGGAAGGAGTGGAGAATACTATTAACAGGGTTTTAGAAAGTTATAAACGTATTTGTTAATCTTAGAAGTATAATATAATATTAATAATACCCGTTATAAGTTTAAAAAACCGTTTTATACTTATCCTTTTCATTTACTGTAACGTAATTAAATCCTATAAAGAAGTTAAGGTTAAAGAACTAATTTACTTTAGTAATTCGTTCTTATATCTCTATAATAATTAACAGTAAGTAACGATTCTTAATTGTATCCTTATTTAACCTTCAGTAGTTAATAATTATGTAAAGCTTACTATCTTCCTTCCTTAAAACAAACAGTATTAAGTATCTTATTAGGAACTGGAAATGTACGATAAATCCGTTCTTTAGATTTTTATCAGTATATTCCCTTAAGGCTTCAGCTTACTAAGGGTTTAAATAGTAAAGCTAGAAGTTACGGAGTTTTACTTTTAATTTTAACTTAATTTTATAGTCTTATAATCTGTAATATAGCAGTCGCAGTATCTTTTTTCAAAACAGGGTAAACTTCCTGTACTCTATAAGTACTTTAAATACGTTAACCTCTTTACTTATTTATAGATTAGTTTCTTACTTGTTTTTACTTTCTATATCGTTATTTAAGTAATACGGTAAGCTTTTTAACCCTTTAACTATCTTAATAAACTTAACTTAAACTGTATTTAATTTTAAGGGTTTAGTATGCTTTTAAATGCTGTGTGCATCTTTAGAGCGGTTTAGTGCTTTTTTAACCTTACTTAAACAGTAATTACAGTTAAGGGACTTATTAAAGGTAAGGTAACTACTCCTTTAGTTAATTACAGGGTTATACTTCTCTAGTTAAAGTAGATTTAGTATTATATTAAAGCCTATGATTAGTGTAACATTAAAGTCCACTTATTATTTATCCTTATTTATTTTAATTAAGAGTAGTAAGTGGTAAGTAACTTTATTATTATTATATTAATATAAGCCTCCTTCTTTATTTCAAATGGGAATAGCCTTTTTATATTTCTCGTTAGGGAGTTTCCTTCAGTTAACTAATGTAAGGTATATTAAGTTAAAAGCACTTTTACTATTAATTACTGCTTTTACCTTAAATAACCTCTTTTTTCTATTTATTAAGTTAATATTAATAAAATAATACTCATGTTTTTTTGATATTTAAGTTATAGTAATTATCTGACCTTAAGGTCTTATTTAGCTTAACTGTTAAGTGCCTTTTCTTCGTTTTAAGATTTTTACTAATTAGTAAATTATTAGTTTACAGCTTTTTTAAAAGGTTAATAATCTTTTCTTAACTCCTTTTAGAAAAACAGGTAACTTTAGTAAACTTAACAGTTAATCTTTCTTAAGTTTTCGCGTTTTAAAGTCTAATCGACTTTAAACGGTATAATGTTCTGTAAGACTTTAACGAGCCGATTATACATTTTATAGGATTAGATCTTAGTAATATCCTCTTACTCTTAGATCTGTTTATAATCTGCTTATTTTTACTATATTTTAGCTTTCCCTTTAAGGTAAATAGAGCACGTTATAATTAAATAACTGTTAAGTAAGCTACTTTATTAATAAGTAATAAGGGTTTAATTAACTATAGTAATCTTCTGTACGGACGTCCACTTTAAAAGTTTTAACCAGGCCAAATAAGGCGCTATACTTTATTGGGACTGTAATTAGTCTTTTTAGCAAGATGAATTTGCTGCTGAGCTGCAGCTACTGAAAACTTAGGATAGGTAAAACCTTGCGCTAATGCCCCACCGATTGCATCCCCTGAATATAGGCCTTCTCCCCTAAAACGCCGATCAGTATGATATTGACACTAGGCAAGCCTAAAAACAGACTAGCGTGTTGGTCAAAACTTTTGAAGTGGACATCCGTATATTACTGTTATTAAATCCTTTTATTAAGGTGTAGAAAACTTAGTAATAGGTTAACCTTATTTTTACTTTAACGATAGTGTAATCTTGTCTTCTTACGTTAGGGAAGTGATTATAAAGGGCTTTAGGTTTATAATGCTGGTTAAGAGTGTAATCGTTATATATATAGTTAATTTAAAATTGCCAGGAGCGAAAGTTCGTCATTCCGCGACGGCCCTTCGCTACGCTACGGGGCGCTCCATTCCTCACTTTCGCTCCTGGCAATTTTAGCGTGGGGTATTAAGCTTATTTAAATAAGTGCAGCGAACAAAGCGACAGAAACCTGTCCGGAGGCCAATACATCTATTTAAAGAGATAAAAGAATAATTAAAAATAAATCTTACTTTTTAAAGCCTT
>Ga0247758_1000584_pt1 | contig 32140 bp, 14 predicted proteins | sample UWRJL156409C4_FD_180950 | JGI IMG/M metagenome (GOLD analysis project Ga0247758, IMG submission 180950) | Plant litter microbial communities from Arlington Agricultural Research Station in Wisconsin, United States - UWRJ-L156-409C-4 | ecosystem: Environmental > Terrestrial > Plant litter >... | reverse complement strand
GCAAGGTTATATGGGCTGACAGCTGTCACAGATGCACGGCAGTGGTGCGGGGGGGTTGGCATCCGGGGGTTAGGGTTATGTATGGGCACTTAGTGGGGTTATAGTACAAGTGAGACGTTGGCCATAGTACGGGGATGCGTCCTCTATTATAAATTTCCCTTTCCTTCTTCAGAACTAAACAGTTGCTGCCTAAGCCTAAGCTAGACTAAGCTAGATTAAGTGAGGGGGTTACAGTTCTATACTGCCTTAACTACAGTTACTATAAGTCTAAAATGGTAGTGAAGTTACATAGACCTAGTTTAAGACCTCTGCCACTACCTAGCCGCACTTCCCTTTACTCTAACTAAAGGAAAAGAAAAATCTACAATTTTAACATGTTAATAAATCATATATATTATATTTGAATATTTAAGTATTACTCTCTACCTTTTCTAGCGCCTTCAAAGTCGGTTTGCCTAAATTAAAGTGTCTATTCTTTTTTAAATAACTTATTTATTACAGCACTGTAGTAAGTGCTATATACACGCGTACGTAACCCTTAAGGATATATACAGTGTAGGCTTTTAACTATACAGCACATTTTACTTTTTATAATGTAATAATATATACAATACATTCTTCGTACTGTAACATTATTATTATAGATTTTTTTTAAACTAAGTATAATAATATGTTAGAAACGCTACATTGCTAGTTTAGGGTTGCAACTATAATCGTATTGCTTAATCTCTAACTCTCTAGCTACACTAAAGAGTTTAAGTTATACATGTATAGCTAGATAGGGTTTAAGTAATGTCTAAATGTTACAACCTGCTCTTAACAAGGGCCTAAAGGGAGTCTAGATAAGATAAGACAAAGTGTTTAACAAGACGCTAAACTTAAAGGATAATCCAAAGACAGTTCGTTAAGCTAGCACTCTTAGACAAGAGTACACTATCACTGTAAGTCGTTATCACTATAATACATAGAGGGAAGTCTAAACAGTAAGACATAAATAAATAATGTAATACTAGCGTAAGGAACTAGAAGTCCCTTACGGCTATTGTGAGCACGATGATAACTATCTATACTAATTACCTAAGAGGTACTTTATACCTTGCTCGTGGTGTCGCAAGTGCTTGTGGAACGAGCACTTTGCGCCGAGCGAGCGTTCTGCTCGTAAGGTCTCTCCTGCTCACAATGCGAGCACTCGGCATGCCACAAGCGGGACCTCATTAGTTGTAAGGGCTTTTCAGGTCTTTGCACCCCTGGCCCAGTGCGTAGTACCGTGTGTACTGTCCTCCTACACTGTTCCTTCTGCGGGGGATCCGTCAGGCCGCCCCGGCTTAAGTGACGGCTTGCAGGGTCGTCACACTAAACCGCAACGCCGCATCGGCATCACGGCATTATCATCATGATATCACTATTAGGCCAAACTACAGCTATCATAGCATCAGTATTACGCCACGGCCATCCTTTCTAACGCGCATCGGCGGGCGTAGCTAACCCCATTGTAGCGAAAAACATCGGATTTATTAAAAAGAATCCTGTTAGCTTATAGATATTTTATTATTCTAATAATACCAACCTTCTTTAGTGTTATATAGTACAGGTTGCCGTAGGCCATAGTCGTGCTGTAGCAAGCGTGTGTGGAAGGTAGTGCGGTGGATAGCCTGATCGAAGGTGGTGGAACTATTAGGGGTGCTGTTAGCACACAGAAGCACGTGCCAGTTTTAGTGTCTCTTTTATTTTAGCAACCACTTGACAGGGTATTAAGATTTAAGCTGTGTAAGAACACTAGGGAAGCTGACACTACATATGGACTTGCACTTTTATAACATGCTGCGCAATTGTAATTCTAGTAAGCGACCTCAGATCGGCATCCTCCTAGACTAGGCAATGGACACCTATTTACCGCACTTTAACAGTATCGGCGGAGCCAGGATATTTATAGTACCCTATCTAGGCTGATCTTCCTAGTTACCACAGCTAGTCAGGCCGCAATACCTCCGGATCTAATCTAGACTAGAAGCCACAGTTCAATGGACTTCGAGTTCAATGGAGGTAATTTTGGGATCTCGTTCGTGCTGCGAGAAACCTGAGGCATCCCAGAACGATATTAGGATGGTCGAGACCTCAGCTTTTTTCATTGGAATCATAACGAACTTCACCTACTTTATTCGCTTTGAGATAAAGGATCAGCCCTGCCCGAAAATCCAAATACAACGAAGGGAATCATTGTTTGCGAATTGGCGGAGAAATTTCAGAGGAAGCTCAATTACCCAAACGGATTGACCCATTTCATAACATTGAGTGGTACGGCCCTATCGGAGACCCAAAGAGTCTTGACATTCTACAAGGTGCCCGCAGTCGTGAGTTACTGTCATCCAGCCAACAACCCTAACGCTCGTGTCGGACTTAGCTTATTGAAGCTATATAGTTCTAGTTGAGCTCGGCTGATTTAGAGAATTTACCGGTCCAAGCAGCACTTATCTCAATTCTCTTAGCCTTCATGTTCTCGTCCTTGCCACCAGTCTTCACCATCCTACCCCTAAGCATCTACCAATGTAGGAACCTACTAGTGAATGTTATATTCTTAGCTCCGCCTTTAGCACTTCTTAGGGCGCTATCTGGATTAGGTATTAGCAAACAATGCCAGAAGGTCAATTGGGAGTAACGATGTAATGCAACCTACCAAGGTCGGGGCCTACTGGTGGCAACCAAGCGAACCTGTGCTCACACCGGTGGGGTACAACTCCAGCGCACGGCTGAGCTGTTACCAGAAAACGCCGCTTTCAGTGCCACTACGCTCGAGTACACGCCTAGAATGCTGACCGCCGTCATTCCCATACAGTAGATGGCATTCCAGGTATTGAAGACCGGCCGCCTCATGAAACCACGACGAAAACGCTTAAACCCAGTGTCCTTATAACTGTACTGACTTGTCGCCAGGATGAACCTTTCTTCTTGCATCATGCCATCTTTCTTGATCGTGTAAACCAAGAAAAGAAGAACGGGGATTGCAAAGCTAAAATTCATGATGAAAATGGCCCCAATGATGCCAGTGACGAAGCTAAACATGGGGAGTGTTGAGCAGATAACAAACGCGGCGGCCCAGTAGATGGGCATTAGGCCCGCCCAGCAAAGCTTGCCTCTGGTAGAGTGCAGCGCGGGGGCGTGAAATAGCTCCCGTAAGACATCAGCGTAGAAGATCTTGAGGCCAACGTTGGAATACAGCGTCGCCGCAACAAGGCCGGAGCCGATATTGAGGGCGTTGGCTACTGACTGCCATCGATACGGAGAAAGCCCTTGCATAGCAGGATTGAGGGCGAACTGTCCCTGGTAGGAATACATGACAATGCCGAAGCCGATGTACAGAATATAGATCAAGAGCTCTGCGCAAAGCAATGCTTTCCAGAAGTCAGTTGGCCTCCGCATCTCGGCGAGGAAAGCTACAAAGAGCATGGCGCCACCGTTGGCACAAACAGCTTGGAGGATGCCGTTGACCGTTCCGACGAGCCTGGAACCACCGCTGGCATAGCCATCCGGCGGGAGGTTGAAAGATGTGACGACGGGCCCTGGGCCGAAGCGCGGGCCGTATTGTGCCTGGGTAGAGACGAAGTTGGGTCGGCTGCTCACAGCTACACCCACGCATATGAACATCACCACGACGCCAAGCCAGACTGAAAGGTTTGCGAGCCACGAGAATTTGCGGAACGTCCTGACCTGGCCGAGAAGCATGCCAGCGGTGGAAAAAATAGCCAGGCACACGACAAAGCAGAGGCCCGGGCCGCCGCCAGATCCACGGGAGATCTGGGAAAGCGATTGGCTGACAGACAATGTTGTGACGGATGCCGATAAAAGAAGCTCGATGCTTTGGCACACATTGACAAGATGGCGGGGGGCTGAGCCGAACAGCCTGTAAAACAGATCTCCATATCCGCGCAGTGGGTGCCGGTCCGAATCCAGGCCGAGATAGGTTTTCCATAGAAGCCACCCAGAGTAGGTGGATGCAGCGCCAAGGACGGTGTAAGTGGCGATGCCGGGGCCGTAACCCATCTGTGCAAAGGCCCACGGCGTCGAAAATGGCTCAAAAATGCTGACCACGATGAGGTAAAAGACAGCGCCGCGGCTGGCAGTCCGCAGTGCTCGGCTCTCATCAGTCCGCTCAATGTCCCACGCGGTCGCGGTTGGGCTGCCGCCGAATGTCGCTTCATGTTGGCCCCGCTGCTCGTTGTTGGCACATGCAGCGCTAGCCCAGTATACGTATTCCTCAAACGCGACCCGGGCGGGCGCAGCGTGGTGGAGGGTGGTGGCGGTGGTCTGAGCGCTTTTGCCTTCGGAAGGCGAGTGCTCGGAGGCTTCAATTTCGATGGCCGGAGCAGGCGGCGCGGTGTCGTGGGCGTCCATAGCTAGTACCTGGGGTAGGTACCTAGGGTCCTTGGGAACAAGCGGCAACAACGCAACCGCGGGCCACAGCAGGTATTTCACCAGTGTGTTTGACTCCGCAGATTACACAGTATGAGCTGTCAGACGGGACATCAGGCGACGCAGGCAGGCACGCATCCGTCACAGTCCGACTGTTGCCTCTGGCACGGTGTGCGGCATCGTCCCTCAACACTGTGCAAGAAGCACTTGGAGGCCCCAACAGCTATCCGCATGGCGCAAAAGACAAGTTGCGTTATTTATTGGTTCTTTTACAAATGGAGCGGATACTGCTGTTACCGCGCTGCACTAGCGTGAATCGGCAGTGGGAAGATAATATCGAACTGTGGGTGGCTTCCCAGTTGCGATCTCCACCTCATCCCCCCCCCCTCCCTATTTTTGAGTCCAGTCCCCAGCCATCTTCGGACAGCGTAATTTTTTCTCCCTACTCCGTGTCGCGTTTAGGATGCAGTCCCCCCCGCGTACGGACTACCCCTTGTCGGGTAAAGTGGTCATCGTCACGGGTGCTGGTCGTGGCATCGGGAGGGCCATCGCCACGGCCTTTGGCGCTGCAGGAGCCGCTCACGTTGTGTGTATATCTCGCACAAAATCCGAAGTCGATGTGACTGCCGACATCATCAACAAAGAGCGGCATGCTTCTGTTGCTGCTGCTGCTGGTGGTAGCACTGCAAGCGCCACTGGCATAGGAGTGCCTCTCGTCTGCGACCTGTCGGACATTACTGGCATACCTGGCCTGGTCCGAGACATCAGCCGTTGTGTCGGCGGCAAGCCTGTCGACATCCTTGTCAACAATGCGGGGATAACTAGGTTCGAGGCGCTCGAGTGCGGCACGGTGAACATGGCGCTATGGCAGCAGGTCCTGACGACCAACCTGACCAGCCCCGTGGCTCTGTCCCTTGCTCTCCTGCCATTCATGCTTGCCCGCGGGAGTGGTACCATCATTAGCATCGGAAGCAGGAGTGCTGCCATGGACATACCATACGCCAGCGCTTACTCGGTCTCTAAGGCCGCGTTGCTCAAGTTCCACCAAAATCTCCAAATCGAGGTTGGGGCGAAAGGTATCCTCAGTTTTTATCTACAGCCGGGAAATATTGACACGGGTATCATGGATGGGCCCGGCGTCACCGACAAAGATAGCCTCCATCAGATCGAGGGGCTACGCCGAATGGTGGAGCGGCTCTCCACCGGACCTAAGCATAATGCGGAGAGAGTAGGAGATGCCTGTATTTTGCTTGCGACCGACAGAGACGCATCACTCTTAAGCGGCCTCTACGTTGATCTAGATGGAGATATTGGCAGTCTCGTGGAAGACCTGAAGAAGGGGCAGGATAGCACGTGTGTTCAGCGCAATCTTCACAGGCTGAAGGTCGAAACTCTCTGATATCGATGGGTACCTGTAATTAACTTGGATTGGAGTCCACATGGATGAACTACCTAAATGACGGCTTTCAGGGCAATCCACTACCAATTTGCAGGTCCCTGCACAACACTAGCCTTCCTTTTGCTCAACATAAACGGTGGTTGAAGCGAGGGTCGGGTCCGATTGGCACTTCAGTCAAACTTGCGAGAAAACTAGAGCTCTGATCTCAATCGTCTCCCGCGGAGGGGTCCCGGCGGGGACGTTGGAAAGAGGAAATGAAGTATGCGGGCAGCCTGCACCGACCGCACCAGAGACCCCGTCAGCTTCTCAAGAATGGGACGTAAAACAGTACATGCAAGCTAACTGCTAATCACGTACATTTCGCAGGAACGTCGCCGCTCGAGTCGAAGGTCTTGAACAGCAGCACCTCGTCCTTTGTCTGCCGGCTCAAGTAGTACCATCGATACGCTTTGTCGGGCAGTGGATAGAGGCTCTCTCCGACATAGTACTTGCGCACGTGGTCGGCGGGTATAAGCGAGTCTGCCGGAACCGTGCTCCCGTCGCAAACTGCAAGCGGGTATGTCTCAACTGGGTTACGAAAGGGTCGCCAGACACTAAATATGACAGGAATACGGTCAGCGAATCTTGAGACTTAGGTAGGTAATAGAGCCAAGCCTGTTCGAACTTGATGATTCGGAAGCGTCCCTGAAGAAGCTTCTCTGCGCGATCCCCCATATGATGCCGAACCCGTTTCACGGCACCCGTCGAGCTTTGGTCTATAAGCGGTGAGCCTGCTGTTATCCGCCGGCTGGGAGAACTTGAACAGCATGAACCAGGTTGAAACTGACCAACGTGCACGGCATGGACCGGTTGTAAATATACCAGGGGATTGTCCAAATCGACGACCGCTCCGGCCTGGGAGTACTCTGACTTAGCAGTATCGCTAGAGCGGATCTGGCATAAGAGGTATATGATTAGCAGGTGTCTTATGGATAAAGCAAGGCAGACTGATGGAAATGGAAGAGAAAAGAAAGAAAGAAAGCTCCCGAGTTGGAGGTGGACAAGCTCCGAACATGACAGAAACCATTACCCTCCAGTCAAATATGTGCACCTCGGCCCCGGGGCTGACAGTCTGCAGCAGAGCTGTCATTTCAGCAAAGTATTCCTGCTCAACTGTCTCCTTCCTCTCCAATGAGGCGACGGTCAACTTCTGCTGGCGTATCTCAAAACCGTTCTCATCCAGGCTGAACTCGGCCTCGTGGCCCCGGATGTCGGTGATGACCTCGTCCCGAGGTCCAGGGCCAAGCGAGAAGTTCTGCTTCGGGACCCCTTCGGGGACCGCCGATAGAATGGTGTACGGCTTTTCGAAGCGAAACTCGTCTTTCCATTGCAAATAATTCAGCCGGACCGTCTCGTTGCGTTGGTCGGCAGATACAGCGGTCATTGTTGAAAAAGAGAGATGGTGGTGTCTGCTGACAAAAGATTTTCAAAGGAGTCTTGGGTCAAATTGACTGCGGGGCATGCCGTCCCGCATTTTAGGGGGCGAAGAAAGCCCGGTAATAGAGTGGCGTGAAGCTGGTGGTGGGGTACGGGACGATGAAGGCTTCGACTGGCGGCAAGGACATGGCGTGCGTGACTGCAGCAGCAGCATATTGCTCACAGACGGATCCGACATGTGTTCAGTCGAGTCGTCAAGAAGACTCAGATCGTGGTAGTGGAATTAAGGCGGCTCTGTTCGGCAAGGTGGCATCGGCGTGCACCATTGGAAATCGCTGGGAACACGATATCCGCACCATAAAGGGAGCTTCAGCCCCATCTGGTATTCAGTGTCTCGAAGCATCAAAATACCGAATCGACACTAGCTCAAGTCAGCGCCCTTCCCCACTGGGTCTCCTAGTTAGAGGAAGGGTTGGAGAGTATCGCGCATGCAAGAGGTTCCTCCTGTGTTGTTAGACTCTTATGCACCTCAGTGCTTGATTATCCATGCTGCAGATCACACACACTTACACAACGTTGTTCCGCACTGTGTCTGGGGTGCTGCTGGTGACCATTGACGTGTTAAGCGGGGCGGCTTCGGCCCAATCCGACCAGTTGGCTAAATCGAAAACGGGATAGATAGTCGGGGTAACAACGCCACGTCTACGCACCCTGCCTCATTTGGACCTTTCGAATGACCTCTTGCAGATACGACCCTCAAACATTCCATCAATGAAGGGGTCAAACCCTTGGGGTAAGAAATTCCACCCCCAGTCCATTGCATATCGTCTTGAGAAGAGCGGTTACGGAGCCAACCCTTCCTGACTGAATCAAATGTGACTTCTGATAACCTTAAGACTGATTTGCACGGTTTTGACAGTAATAGCCACGAACAACCGAGGCCGATTCTAGAACGTGAGTTCTGGACCATGTCTGTCTTGCTTTGATTGCGAATAATCTCTTGCTTGTGGGAGCTTGAGTAACGACGGGACAGAGAGCTCCCTAGGCTCCATGCGGTTTCCGCTCAGAAAGGAAGTTGGTCGGAGGGCTGCCATTTTAAAATTCCTATCTCGAACGTTACCATGCATGTGAAGGATTATGTGTGATGCCAAAATACAAGTCGAAACTGCAAATCTAAGTGGAGGTGATGAAAATCCCAAACACGGCTTCATGCAGATGGGGCAAGAAGGAAAGGCGGTGGGCAGGTAATCATCCCAACTGCATATCACCTATGTTCACAATGCATTAGCGTAGGGCAAACTCCAGGTTCTGATTGGAGGTGATAGAAGTTCCACGCATTTTCTCCCTCCTCGTTGCCCTCAGAAGCTACGTTCCGGGTGCCATTCATGAGATGAAGACCGCCGTAGCCGCGGACCAAATCCGTTGGCCATTCTGTAGAGGCACTGGGTCCGTTGGTCCTTTCAGAGCTGCTCTATAAATCGCAGAATTTAACCATGAGCTCTCCTTGCCATCCAAATCACGCTTGGTTTGCTTCTCCATCAACTTTTCCACATCACAGACCAGCACCATACCTACCCATACCAAAAAACCTTGCTCGAGTTACGTGAGTCTCCACCTACAGACGCCCTGCTACATGGGTACCCTTGAGAAACACCTTGATTAACCCGTGCAACACGACAAAGGCTCTGATCAAACACCATGCCTTCTCAGACCACCTCTCACATCGCTGCTCAATCGGAGGTCAAGCCGGCCGAGATGGCTAGCAAGAGCCAGCCCTGGAAGAAGTTCTTCGAAGCGTCTAAGTTAGAGAAACAAGAGGTGGACGGAGAGGATAAAGTTACCGTACAGGATGCGGCAACCAGCGCCGAGGCTCAGTTTCAATTTCTGGCTGCTTGAGATCCATACCTTAGCCTAGGGTTTGCATGAATTCTCGCACTGGCAATACCCTGATTATACCTGTAGTGTTCCAGAAAGTTAAACCTCAGTCTTTCCCGTCTGCCTTGACCATGATACTTTGGTAAATTCTATGTACAGCGGCTAGTCGTTACGCCTCCTTCTTTTTTGTCTGACATTTTTGCACTTCTTACGGACCCGCTCACATGATGCGTTCGCACATGTTGACGGGCGCCTACTAGCGTGTCCCGGTCAGATTTTTTGGGGCTTTTGGGAGGGGTAAGTTTAACGCCGCGGCGGCAGCTGGGCTAGGTATTTCACCCCCAGGCCACATTAGGAACTCGTCCATGATCATTGTCGGACGTAAATCAGATACCAGAATACCCGCACCCTCGACCACCTCCTTAATACAATCAAGCCTTTCCTAAGGCTAGACTACAACGCACGCACATTCCGCAGGTGACTTTCGGGAGATACCCATCCAACCAGTTTCCTCCGTTTCTCGTTCTCCCCAAATTATTAGCACGGCATTCCCGGCTGAACTGCTGGAGGCGGAGCCCCTTTTCCGGGTGATCACCAAGTTGGCTGCCAGCGTGTTCAGGCAAACTTGGAATTTCAAGTTCGCATCTCAGACAAATACTTTCTGGTTTCAGAATTGGGTTGTGAGTTCGAATCTCGTGCACCATTTTTGGATCCCTATCCAAGAAGATTTGGGCAAATTCATCATGTTGCTTCGCCTATACCCTCATGGCCTACATGCTCGTGTCAACGGCATGTACGTAATTTTCACCGCTCAGCCTTAATCCAAAAGTCCTTGACCAAAATGATATTCGCGCAGGTAGACGACCAAGGCTTTGTTGGATCAACGGCGGATAGATTAAAGCGACGAAGAAGCTCAACACATGTTGTTCAACTCCACCTGCGCTACATCTTTGCCGAGCCGGCATCTCCGGAACCCCATCTAGCTGTATACATATACCCAACCATTTGGCCATGCCAGAGGGCTACAGAACAAGCAATACAATCGCAATTGCAACCCTCAACTAGCAGTGCAGTGTTCTGACACTTTTCCCCTTTTCCTTTCCCCCTTTCTCATTACAGCGTCTTTACTCGGGCCGTGAAAACCTCGAACTGAAACCTCAGTCGACAAGCATATCAGAAACTTCATCGCCCTCCTCCGCACTAAATACCTTTCCACAAGCGGCCGCATCATCTCCATGGACCTCTCCCAAAAGATTCAATACCTCACTCTCGACATCATCTCCACTATCGGCCTCGGCCGCTCCTTCGACATGCTAATCGAAGACCACGACGTACGCGACTGCGTCAAGAACTCCGAAGAATGCCTCCTCATCGGAATCATGTTCATGGCCATCGGTTTCGGCGGCCTACGTCAAGCCCTCTTTATCGGTAATTCCGCGTCACCCACACCACACGGTAGGAGAGGACACGGCAGGACCCTGGGCATGCGCTACAAGTGGGTTGACGAGCGGTGGGCGAAGCACGAGCAGGAGAATTGGAATGACATGTTGGCTTTGTTTATTCGGCATGATATGACGAGGGATGAGGTGCGCACCAAGGCGATTGGGCAGATTTTGGCTGGGAATGATACCGCGGCGAGTGCGTTTCGGGGGATCTTTTTGTATCTGATGACGAACCATTGGGTGTGTGCCAAGTTGAGGAGGGAGGTGGATGAGGTGGTGGGAGGGGCGGGTGCCAGTGGGTGAGGAGGGGGTGATTACGGCAACAACGGCGACTATTATGGAGAGGATTAGGGCGTGGCTACCGGTAGTTAGTAAGGAGATTTTGGTGGATGGTGCAGCGGCTTTTAGACCGGAGAGGTGGTTTGAGGAGGATAAGGACAGGTTGGCGAGGATGATCAAGACGAGTGATATGATCTTTGGGCATGGGAGCTGGTCGTGTTTGGAAACGCCGATTGCCCCGTTGGAGATGACAAAGACCATTTTCGAGGTGGGTTATCTTGTCAATATTCAGCGGCGGGTAATAACTGATCTGATAGGCCGTCTGCAACTTTGATTTGGCTTCGTTGAATCCCAGCAAGCCGTGGAGGACTCAGAGCCCTTGAGTCCGTTCATGATCAACGATATGTGCGTTTCGGTGACGGCTCGGGAATGAGAATGTGTATAGTGGGTCATATCAAGACAGTGTTCCACTTGCTATTGGCAGCGAACGTGTCTGAAACGGAGACATAAAAATGCCAAATCGAGACAGCGATTCAGAGATGAATCACTCCAGTCCCTCGTGACGTAAGTTTGATCCTTACCGAGGGAGTCAGTGTTGGATGCGCAGTGTAAAGCTGTGTTCTCATATTTTTGCATCTCGACATTCTTGACGGGTGGAACGGAGTCCCGATCTGTCAAAGGCTTGTTGCCCCTCAACTGCCACAATCCCCTCCTCGTCCTTTACCAATGCTGCCTCGTTAAACTCGTCGTCTCCGATTGGCAAGTCCATGTGAAACTTGGAGATCATGGCTGCTTGCACTTCCACCTCCCCTTCCGACTCGAATGACAAAATATGCCCACCGCTCTTCCGGTCATCATTGATGTAGTGGAAATGGTCTCCCGCCACGTTGACACCTGAGATGTATCCGGGTCCCCTGAAGCCAACAATGGTGCCCGGCACTACCTCAAACGTGTGATTTTCCTAACTTTTAGATCTTGTATCGCGCAATGAGCCCCGAAACGCTTACTGGATTAACGCCGGTTTTGTGCTTCAACGCAGGCCGTTGGAGGCCCAATTCGAAGCCCATTGCAATCTTGGCCCTCAAATGAGGCGAATACTCGGTATTGGGAGTATGTATCGTTGTATTCGTGCCGTCCTGCATAATTGAAGTTTGGGTGGTGTGGGTGGAAAACGCGGGACATGAAAAGTACGTGTCGGCATTGCAGGGTTTGGTGTGACGACCCTGCAGGCCGTCACCTGGGTCGGAGCGGCCCGACGAATCCCCGCAGAAGAGACAGTACAGAAGGACGGTGTGCACTGACTTGCGCACTGGACTAAGGGTGCAAAGACCCGAAGCCCCTACGACCAGTAAGAAAAGAGGTTAGTGGCCCACAGGGACTGTCAACACCAAGCACCATTCTATTGACTGCTTGGCAGCAATTGCGTGGTGCACCACCAAGCACAGTAGACCAAGCAAGGTATAAGGTACCTCTCAGTTAGCTAGTATAGATAGACATCATCGTAACCACGATAGCCGTGAGGGACTCCTGGTTCCTCATGCTAGTATTCAATTGTTCATTTGTATCCTACTATTCAGACTCACCTCTGTGCATTATAGTGACAACGACCTACAGTGACATTAAACCTCCCATCTAGGAGTGCTAGCTTAACAAGCTGTCTTTGGAACGCCCCTTAGCCTTTGGCGTCTTGCTATACGTTCTGTCTTAACCTGCGCCAGTCCTCTCGAGGCCTGTGTCGGGTGCAGGTCGTAATATTTGGGCGAGACTTTTGTCACCCCACTGTGATATTAAACCCTTATTTAAGAGTGTTAACTTAATAAGCTGTCTTTAAAACGCTTACTTAATCTTTAACATCCTATTATACGTTCTGTCTTAACTTACACTAGTCCTTTTAAGGCTTATATTAAGTATAGGTTATAATAATTAAAGGGGCTTTAGCCCTTTAATAATAGCCCTGAAACCTTAAGATACGCTAATTATTTAAATTTACTAGTAAGAGCGCTAAGCTGTCCACTTAGCTTACTTATAAAAGCGTGGCTTCCAGCTTTAGGTAATTATTATAGTAGAGTGGAAGGTTTTTTATATTGTAAGCTGGCTTAAAGGAGACCCTAACTTATAGTTCTTAACCATTATTAGAGATTACTTAAACTTAATACTAATTAAATAAAGGATTAGTACTGTTAAATTTTTAATAAAGATAAGGAATAAGTTAACTTTAAGACTGAGATTACTAAAATGTATAAAGTCTGGAATAAGTAAAAGTAAGCTAAGGACTGCTTAGAGAAGTTAGTGTAACTGTTTTTAATAGCTATATACCTGTTAGCCTTTGATTGCAACTGATATTAAGTTAATTAAGATAAGTTTGCCTTAAAGTACCAGTTTTATAAAGGATTAAAGGATAACGTTAAGGATGAGTATTGTAAAATGGATTAGTATGTATTTAATTTTAATTAATACGCCGCTAAAGCTATTATTATTTATAATTAACTGTTTAAATAATAGTTAAAAAAGAAGAGCCAGTATTAATATAGTGCTTACTTTATAATTAATAGAAAAAACATATTAAAGCCTTTCCAGGCTAACTATTAACATTAAAGTACTACTTATAGCACTTACCCTAATCTAATAATTATTAAAATGGTAAATCGTCTGAATTAGCCTAACTGTAAAAAACCCTAGTAACAGTAATAGTAAAATTCATTTAGAGATATATCTTAAATCCAGTGCTTTAACTATAATGAGGAAGGCTATATAGTATAGTAATGCCTAGTTCTAAGAAGAGTTATTTAGAAACTAATCTTAAATAAAGTAAAGTATATTAAATTTAACTCTAAAGACGTCCACATCCAGATGAAAGGTAATAAGGAAGACTACTCCTAGATAGATAAGTGCGATATGGGAAGTGAAGAGAGTGAGGAGGAAAAGGAGGGGCTCTAGTTCCCCTAAAACGTAAAGTATTTAAACTTTAAAAGAAATACGTTAGCTATAAAGGTGCAGGTTGTTACAGACTGACTTTAAGATGGAAATTTAAGAGAATTAAAAGTATAGGTTGTTAAAGACTGACTTTAAAAAAAGAAGCTTTAAATGGTAATAACAAGCCTTAAAAACCTTATCCTGTAAGCCCAGGAGTTAAAGGAGTCTAGAAAGGACTTAAATTTAATCTTTATTAGAATGGTAAAAGGAGTTAAGAAACTAGCGCTCCAGGCTACTGTGACGACCCTGCAGGTCGTCACTTGGGCCGGAGCGGCCCGACGGATCCCCCGCACAAGGAACAGTGCAGGAAGACGGTACGCACGGTACCACACACTGGGCCAGGGGTGTAAAGACCCGAAGCCCCTACGACCAACCAGCAGTTGCTCAGTCTTGGCAAAAGTGCTCACCTACTGAGTATCTGTAAGACCTCTGAGTAGGAGGTGCTTAATAATAGGATGCTCAGCTCCTTACTAAGTAACAGGCCATTAAGTAAGGTATAAGGTACCTCTGACTAGTTAGTATAAATAGTTATAGTTATATCTATAACCACCGTGAGGGACTTTAGTTCCTTACGCTAATATTTAATTATTTATTTATATCTTACTATTCAGACTTACCTTTATACATTATAGTGATAACGACTTACAGTAACATTAAACCCCCTATTTAAGAGTGCTAACTTAATAAGCCGTCTTTAAAACACCCTTTACCTATTAACGTCTTACCATACGTTCTATCTTAACCTACACCAGTCCTTTTAAGGCCTGTGTTAGGTGTAGGTTATAATATAATATTAACGTCTTAGTTTTAAATGCTGTTTATTAAATTCCTAAACACTACCTCTCTCTTACTAACATATTAACCTTAGGAAAAGATAAGGAGATTAAGGAGGTGTAAGCTTAACCTTAACTCCCTACTATTAACGAGTTAGCCGTACGCTTTAAAGACTTAAACCTTAACCAGCAGGGATTAGTTAAGGAACTTAATAAAACTTTCCCTAAAGACACTAAAAGCTATATTAGTTTTATTAAGAAACTTTAAGCCTAACTTAACGTTATTAAACTGGAGAATAACAACCTTAAGGGCTTATAGAAAAAATAAGTAAAGCTCCCCTTATTATTACGCTTTAAGGGAGATTTTATATAGTTAAAGTCCTAAATAACCTAGCTTTAAAGTTATATCACTTATTATAATAAGCAGTTTTTTAAAAAGGAAGGAAAGGTTAGGTTTATTAAAGCCTTATTAGATAAAATAGCTGCTTATTAGTATAAACCTTATATAAAGATAATTAATAACCTTTCTGTAAATAGAGTATAAAAGGAAGCCCTTAAGACTTAGGCCCTTTTTAACAACTTTAACGTTTTTATTAATTAACTCTAAACTGAGTTTAAAGAACTAGACGCCCTTAAATAGGCTAAACAGCACCTTATAGCCCTAAGGCAGACGTCCTTAATCCTTAAGTTCTTTATATACTTTAAACTAAAAGCTGTAAAAACTAAATTTAATTAGGAAGCCCTGGTAATGCTGTTCTGGAGTGGTCTGAAGGAGTACGTTACTGGAGACCTTTATTAAGAGGATTAACTAGATCGTTTTTAAGAACTAGTTAAGATGGCCATTAAGGTTAATAATTAATATTATAATCACTATTATTAAAAAAACTTCTAAAAGGAACAAACTCCCTATTAGTTAAATAAACTTAAAAAGGAAAACCAGTTAACTGTAACAGGTCACTACCTTAGGTTAATGGATATTAATATAATAAACCGTTAAAACTAACCTAACTGTGATAAGCCTTAATAACAGTAATAGTAAAAGCAGCTTAAGGACCTATCCCAGGTTTAATACTTTAACTGTGATAAGAAAGGCTATATAGTGTGGTAATACCTGTTATTAAAGTAAGTTAATTAGAAACCTGTTTTAAAGGGAGGAAAATATATTAAGTTTAACTTAGGAGATGTTTATATTAAGATGGTAAGTAATAAAAAAGACTGTACTTAAATAGATAAGTGTAATTTAAAAGATAAGGAAGAAGAAAAAAAGTCCCTAGACGTAGTGTATTTAATCTTTAAGGGTGTTTTAAAAAAGTTAACTATAAAGGTGTAGGTTATAAAAGATTAACTTTAAGGTGGAAACTTAAAACCATTAGAGGTGTAGGTTATAAAAGACCGACTTTAGGAAAAGATGTTCTAGTTAGCTGTTATAAGCCTTAAAAACCTTACCTTATAAGCTTAGGAATTAAGGAAGTCTAAGAAGGACCCTAACTTAAAAATTACCAAGATAGTAAAGGGAGTTGAAGAACTAGCCCTTTAAGTTACTTAAACGGTAAAGTAAGCTTTAAAAGGTAAAAGAGAATAAGTTAAAAGAGTTAAGTTAGAAAAACGGAAATTCTTTTTAATAATACCCTTTAAGACTCTTAAACACTTTAAGTACGTTAAGTGGATTAGTACCCTTACCTCTCTAGAAGAAGGATAGTTTAAATGGCTGCCCTGTATTAAAGCTAGTGTACCTTAAACTGGTACCTTAAGGGTCCCCTGAGAAGGTATAAAGTAAGCACATTAGTGGAGGGTTTAAGAGCTAAAGGAAAGGTATTAAAAGTTAGTGGACGAAATAAAAGACCTGTAAGTTAAAAGCCTTATTATAATGTTTAAGGACAGAGTAATAAAGATTAGGTTATAACTTAATAATAAAGTTTATTTTACTAATTAGCTTAAATATTAACTTATTAAGGAGGATTACTTTATAAAAGAATAAGTTAGGTTATTATTACCTGAGTTTTAGGAAGAGGTTTAGGAAAAGTAACGTATATAAAGGTAAGTGGAAGAAGAAAAGAAATAAGGTGCCACTTCCCTTATTTTATACTCTATAATTATAACACCTGTAGTTAATATTAATTACCTTAATTATAAGGATATATTATGGATTAATTATATATATAATAATTATACTTTTAACTGGTATTATAAATTTAAGGCTTTTTATAACCACTTCCCTAGCGTATAGAAGCGGGATTACGCTATTATTAGGGTAAAGTTAGAACTGGCCTATTATTAAGTCTCCTACTCCCTAATAAAAAAGTTTAAAAAAAAGTGGAAGGTTACTGTAATTAACTAAGCCCTTACTATGTGTTAGCGAGGAGGAGTACTTAATAACTGCCTAATCGTAACGTGTTTATTACACGTTAATGGAAAAGTTAAAAAGTGGTAAAAGTGAGAAGATTATTAACGAATTTAAAAGTAAAAGGATATTACTATAATTTAGTCCTGTAAAGTGTATTATTGATTTATTAAAGACTTTAAAAACATTACACTATTTAAAGTTAATTAGACGTTAAGGTGTGAAAACTTAAGAAAGGTTAATTACCAGGTTTATTAAAATTACCTGTTTTTTTAAAAGGAGTTGGGAAAAGGTTACTGGCCTTTTAAAAGGGCTGGAAACTAGTAGTTCGCTAATTAGTAAAAACCTTAAAAAGAAGGAGAGGTATTTAAAGGTTAGGTTAAATAAGACTTTAAGGATAGATAATTACTATAACTTAGATGTTAAAGGAGTATAAGTATTATTTTATTAATGTTAATATAATAGATAGAAAAGGGAGGTTATTTAAGGTAAAAGTAGTAATTAATAACGGGAGTGTTTTAAACCTGGTATACCCCTTATTAATTAACTAAAGGAAACTCCCTAACTAAAAGTATAAAGAGGCTATTCCCATTTAAAATAAAGAAGGAGGCCTATATTAGTATAATAATAGTAAAGTCACCTATTACTCACCACTTTTAATTAAAGTGGATAGGGATAAATAATAAGTGGATTTTAACATTACATTAATTATAAGTTATAATATAATATTAAGTTTACTTTAACTGGAAAAGTATAACCTTATAATTAATTAAAGGAGTGGCCACCTTACTTTTAATAAGTCCCCCAGCTATAATTACTGTTTAGAGAAAGTTAAGGAGGCATTAAACTGTTTTAAAGATGTATAAAGCACTTAAAAGTACGTTAAACCCTTAAAATTAAGTACAGTTTAGGTTAGGTTTATAAAGATGGTTAAAGGATTAAAGAGTTTACTATATTACCTAAATAACGATTTAAAAGGTGGAAAAAAGTAAGAAGTTAATTTATAGATAATTAAAAAAATCAATTTATTTAAGGTATTAGTAAAGTATAGGAAGTTTATCTTATTTTAAAAAAAGATACCGTAATTATTAGACTATAGACTGTGGGACCACGAAATTAAATTAAAACTAGGAGTAAAGCTTTATAACTTCCAGCCTTACTATTTAAACCCTTAACAGGTTAAAACCTTAAAGGAGTACGTTAATAAAAACCTAAAGAACGGATTTATTATAGAATCCCAGTCCCTAATAGGGTACCTAGTGCTGTTTATCCCCAGGAAAGGAGATGGTAAGTTACATATAGTTATTAATTATTAAACATTAAATAAAGATATAATTAAAAACCGTTACTTATTACCACTTATTATAAAAATGTAAGAATGGATTATTAAGGTAAACTAATTCTTTAACCTTAATTTCCCTATAAGGTTTAACCACGTTAAAGTGAAGGAAAAAAATAAATATAAGATAGCCTTTCAGATTTATAACAGGTATTACTAATATTATATTATACTAATAAGATTAATAAACACCCCTGTAACCTTTTAAGGCCTTATTAACAGTATCCTCCACCCCTTCCTTAATAAGTTTATCTTTATATACTTAAATAACGTTCTAATTTACTTTAAAACTTTAAAAGAACATTAAAAGTATATATAATAAGTTCTAACAGCTCTTAAAAAAGTAAAGCTAACAGTAAACTTAAAGAAAAGCCACTTTTACATTTAAAAGCTAAACTATTTAAGGTTTTAAATAACCCTTAAAAGGCTTAAAATATAATTAAAGAAGATAAAGGTAATTAGGGATTAACCTACTTTAAAGAACTAAAAAGAATTATAAGCCTTTATTAACTTTATAAACTTTTATTACTGTTTTATTAAGTATTTTATAAAAATCGTAAAACCACTTTATAAACTTACAGGTAAGGGAAAGCCGTTTAAGTGGACTAATAGATAGTAAAAGGCGTTTAAAGACCTTAAACACGCCTTTATTACAATATTAGTCCTAGCCCTCCCTAATTTCTTAAAACCTTTCTAAGTCGAAATAAACTCCTTAAAATTCACAATCGGCAGAGAACTCAGCTAAGTCTAAAATAATGGGAAATACCACCCAGTTACCTTCTTATTAAAAGGAATCCACAGCCCAGCCTTATAATATCTAATTTATAATAAGGAATTAATGGCAATTATTTAATGTTTTACTAAATAGGTATTATATTTAAACAGAATAAAAAAACCAGTCCAGGTCTTTTCAGACCATAATAACCTTTAATACTTCCTAATAAAGGAACTTAATCTACAGCAAACATAATAAGTAAAGTTAATAACCCCGTTCCACTTTTAAATTCACTACATTAAGGGAAAAGATAATAAATAAGCTAACACTCTTAATTAAAGATAAGATTATAAAGATACTAATCCAGTCTTAATCCCTATTATTATATTTAATAAAGTTAAAAACAGCACGTTAAAATATACATTATAAGTGTCAGATAACTAAACTTTAAAATAAACTATTAATATTTACATAAACTTATAAATAAAGTATAACATCTATTAGTAATAATAGGACTTTTAAGTAAAACGGTTAACAGAAGGAACCTGTAAGCATAAATACCCTTTAAAAGACTTCTCAGGGTATATATAAGATTATAAAAAGGAGTGCTTAAAGTATTTAAACTATAATAAAACTAATTATTAGCTAAAATAGCTATTAAAAGGTGTAAATAACGTACCTAAACCAGAAGTAAGGCTTTAATATTAAGAGAAACCATACATTTATAACTTAAATAAATGGAAATAGTATATTTAGTAAGTTTATAAGTCTTAACTTAAAGGACATATAAGTTAAGCTAAGACTTTTATATAGGCCTAATAAACGTACACCTTCCTGGGAATAAAGAAACTAGTTAAGGAAGTGGTTAATAACTGTAACATTTGCCACTAAAAGCAGAATTAGTATTATAAACCTTATAAATTTCTTAAACCACTCCCCGTATTATAAGCGCTATAAAGTTCCATCTCACTCTACTTTATTATTAGGATTCTAGAGTCTAGAGACCCTGTTATAGGAGTTACTTATAACCAAATCCTTATAATAGTCGACAGATTAACGAAATGGGCCTATTTCCTACTAACCTTAAAGGATATAACAGTGGAATAACTTACTTATATCTTTAAGAAAGAAATAGTGTCACAACACCTCTAGCTAGATAATATCGTTACAGATTAAGATAAGCTAATCGTGTTAAAGTTCTAATAAGGATTAATATAAAGAATAAGTATGAAAAGTAAGCTTTTAACAGCTTTCCACCTATAGATAAACCGTTAAATGGAATAAGTTAACCAGATATTTATAACATACCTCCAGGCTTATATTAAATTTTAAATAAGATAATTAGCTTAAACTGTTACTAACAGTATAAATAACCTATAATATAACGTTAATTAAGTTAATAAGTATATTATTATTCTTTACTAATTACAGTAAGGAGCTTAAGCTCTGTTAAGGCCCACCTACTAGCACCCCCTAAGCCGTAATTTATACAGATTAAATGTAAAAGTTATATAACCACTTATAAGCTGAACTTAAGTTCATATGTAAATAAATAAAGAAATTTACTAATAAATACTAAATTAAGTAATTAATATTTAGGAAAGGACTCTATTATAATAGTAAATAAGTTAAAGGGCTAACTTTTTAAAAGGGGGACCACGTTTACCTTTTTTCCTAAAACCTACATTTAAAATAACCTAGTAAGAAGCTTAATTTTAAAAGGTATAGACTGTTCTAAATTAAGAAAAAAGTCACCACCTTTAATTACAAACTAAACCTACCTGCTAGTATAAAGGTGTGGATTAAGGTTTTTCACGTCTTACTTTTAAAACCTACCTTAAAGGGAGTTCCCCTAAAAAGGAAGATTAAGATTAACACCGATAAGGATAAGTATAACGTTAAAGAAGTTATAAATTCTCAGAAGGGAAAGAATACACTTAAGTATCTTATTAAATAATTAAATTACGGCCCTAAAAGTAACTTATAAAAGCTAGTAAAAAATCTTAAGTACTTAAACTTAATTATAAAGTTCTATTAAAAGAATCTAAACTAATTAAAACCACCTGTAAAGAATATAAAGTAAAGGTTAAACTAGTTAGTGTAATTTAAAGGAGAGTAAGACCACTATGGGACTTAAAGCCTAAAAAGCGGTAAGAAACTCTTTAATAGGTACAGGAGGACATTTATTAAAACCCTTAACTAGGGTTATAAGGACCTTAAACTTAATAAGGAAGCTAGGCCTTTAAAGCTCCTGATAAACTCCATATAAAAATAAATACTGTTAAAAAAAAAAAAAGAATTAATAAAGAAAAGCGCACTACCTTTATGCTAAAAGAGCCGTTTTTACTTATTAGAAGAAAAAGAGTTATAAATTAAGTTAAGAAGAGGTTATCAGTTAAAGTGACCCCTTGGAAAAAGAATTAACGGGTGTTCCTGTTAAAAAGCCTCCCCAGTCAAAGGACTTGCTAACCTTAGGAGGAGCAGCCAGACGGGCCTCCTCCTACTCCTAGAAACAAAAGATCTCTACCTCCCAGTTAAACGTAAAAAAAGCTTACTCTTCTATCTTATAACGCTAGACCTTAATCTGTTTAAACTAGGTAATAGCTTCACAGAGCTTTTAAGTTTTCAGCTTTAAGTTCTATATAATAACGTCATATTTAATATTAAGACGGCGCTTTTTAAAAAAGAGCCGTTAAAGGAAAACGTTATTATAACTAAACGCATCACACGAAAATAAAACCCCTATTAATAAGTATTTAAAGTAACTGTCTAATTATACAGTAATAAGACAGGAAAGTAATTTTAAGGAATAATAACTGTAAGGCGACATTTACGATTTAAAAGTCAAAGTGAAGTCCGTAAGGTTACAGTAATAAAAGGTGTTATTTTTCAAAATACGCTTTTACATATAATTAACAGGTATAGTTACGTTAAGAAAGAAGGAACGCTTTTATTAGGATTTTTTATGGAAAAAGAATATTAAAGAGGGGGAATTATGTAACAACCTTATAGGCCATCACTTAAGCTGGAGTAGCCTGACGGATCCCCTATATAAAGAACAGTGCAGGAAGACGGTACACACGGTACCACACACTGGGCCAGGGGTGTAAAGACCTAAAGCCCTTATAACTAACTAGCAGTTACTCAGTCTTAACAAAAGTGCTCACCTATTAAGTATCTGTAAGACCTTTAAGCAGGAGGTACTTAGTAATAAGATACTTAGCTCCTTATTAAATAACAGGCCACTAAGTAAGGTATAAGGTACCTCTGACTAATTGGTATAGATAATTATAGTTATGCCCACAACCACCGTAAGGGACTCTGGTTCCTTACACCAGTATTCAATTATTCATTTATATCCTACTGTTTAAACTCACCTCTATACATTATAGTGACAGCGACCTATAGTGACATTAAACCCCCCGTCTAAGAGTGCTAGCTTAATAAGCCGTCTTCAGAACACCCCTTACCTGTTAGCGTCCTGCCATACGTTCTGTCTTAACCCACACCAGTCCTCTCAAGGCCTGTGTCAGGTGCAGGTCGTAATAGCTACCTAAAAGGTAAAATAAGCTTTAAAGGATAAAAGGAAATAAAATAAGAGAGTTAAGCTGGAAAAATGGAAGCTTTTTTCTAATATGATATTAAAGACACTTAAGTGTTTTAAATACGCTAAATAGATCGCTACTCTAACTAGCTTAAAGGAAGGATAAATTAACTGGCTGCCTTATATTAAAGAGGGAGTCTTTAAAACTAAAACTGTTAAAATTCCACATTATAACTGGAAAAGAGCCCTTAAAATTAAAGTGCAACTCCACACACGCTATAACTAGGAAAAAACACACTAATAAAAGATCTAAGAATTAAATGCCACTTATTATAAGCTAGTAAATAAGTTAAAAGACTTATAAATTAAAGTAATTACTGTAAGAATAAAGATAAAAGCCTTTAAGATTAAAGTATAACTTTATAAAAAAGTTTATTACGCTAATGCGGTGACGTAATAGGGAAGAAACTATAAAGAGAACTACACCTACAGAACGTTATAGTCGGCCTGGGAGGCCGACTCCCAGACTACTGGTCCCCCGATTAGAGGGACATAAATGTAACTGATGTAGAAAAACAAACACGTACTTAGTATAGAACAAAACCTAATATGTAACGGAGCCTAGCATAAAACGGAGCCTAATATGGAATAATAAAGGAAACGCGACCATGGATTAGGTTATCTTCCTTCAATCGAAGAGCCAGAATGTCACTGGGCTTTTAATAGGAGGTCTTCGTAATGAAAATCGTTGGATTAATAATTGTTATTAAAAGAAGCACGGTTTAAAGGACCACACAGCGCGGCCCCTTTTCGACAGTGGCACGCGCTAGAGAACGCATCGCTATGTACGTAAGCGGCTACAGTAATATTACACGGAGAGCTCAAAAAGAACAACAGGGTCGTCCTGAACAAACGCCTCAAGTCACTATCTTATTAACAATTTTAAACACTAGCTTGTTAAGGAAGGTTATTATGTGGAAGAATAGGTTAGGATGTTATTACCTAAGTTCTAATAAGAGGTTTGTGAGAAACGACACTTATAAGAGTAAGTAATAAGTGAAAAGGATAAAGGCATTATAACTTCCGTCCCAGACATTTAGGTTTTAACCCTTGCTATTTATATTAACTATCCCAGACACACAGATTTATTGTAAATCGATTATATATATAATCTTAGTGTCGCGGCCTTTCCTACCAAGGTAAGTAGCATCCAATGCGGTAATTAACCCCTGTAGGCTCCGCATTACTCTTTACGTCATCATGTCTGGCTATTTTCACACCCCTCTCTTCTCTCTACCACGTCATCAAGTGAAAGATGTCATAAAGTAAAGTATGTCATCAAGCGAAGGATATCATCAAGTGGAGAATGTGATCAAGTAAACCATGTCATCAAGTGTAACATGTCATCAAACGGGCATACCATCAAATTGTGACGACCCGTTTGGAAGCGCAAGCCGGAGCGGCTCGACGTGACCCCGCATGGTCGTCAGTGCGAACCACTGTGCTGCACGAAGAGGCGATACGAAGTAATCACAGTGATCAAAATACAAGGTACGTACCCTACCTCTGTAGTATAGATACCATCATCGTGCCCACGATGGGTGAGTGACCCTTTTCGTTCCTCACGCTAGCAATACATGGTTCACTGTGGTCTATCGTTTAAAACTTCTGAATCAACGATTTGCTTGACAATGTATGCGTTAGAGAGTTGTGATCACATGTTGAAGGTTGCCGCCATCGATAGAGTAGCAAGCAGTCGCGGCGTTGCGGCCGTCATCCTTTAGGTTAAAACATAAGCACTGCCCTCTTTCCTTGCCACTTGGCCAATTTGGGGCTGAAAAAAAACACCACCTGATTTTTACAACCGTTTTTACAGTCATACAGGGCTTTCCTACTGATGCAACCAGTACCACTCGGTGCAAAATTGGCTGGAGAATCAGAATATCAGATCTCTTTCAGTTTAGCCCAGTTTTCGTCAAAATGCAAGTGTTTGAAGTGGTAAACAACCCGTCAGAAGTTGAACCTGCACTGGTACGCGCACAGACTACCATAAAGAAGAGAACTGTTGACGCGACCGATGACGAGATGGATTCCCACATCTCCGAGACCCCGAGCAAGAAGCGCCGTGTGCAAGCGACCTCCTATTCGTCCCCCGACATAAAGGTCTCCAGCAAGCTCGACAACGCCGCAAAGTCTACTCCTTGTGACAAGGGGTAATCACAGGCGCTGTGACTACGGCTTGGAACAGAGTGTAGCCCTGTGGGCGCTGAACAAATCTATTCTGAACACAATAATTGAGTATGAAGGTCCTTGTCCTCCCCAATCATGCCAGGCCAGATATGTCTTTTTAAATACAGAGGTCCTCTAGGGACCGGAATTCTCCGCCATTCTGGATGATGACCAGTAGGCGCTCACCGGCGTAACCTTTCCTGGCCCTCGTGATTCGATACGGAACTTTCCTAGCCATTGTGACTTTGATACGGCTCGATTGGCGCAGGTCACGGTTCGTGGGGCTGAACCTTGGTAAGCCCTCTTCAGAGTCGTCGAGATTCAATGAGCCGTGGAGCCATTCAGGCCATTCCAAGTGTCAGGGGCATTCAGCGTGCGACAACTCCCAAGCGCAAGAATACCACCAAGGACGTCCAGGGAGAAGATGAGGAGTATGGTGACGAGGCTATAGAGGAGGAGGACGACGAGGTCTTTGAATATGATGACGAGAACTGGACTGAGCTTGGCTTCAGCAGCACCAACCCATTTGCAACCTTAAAAAAGATAGTTAGAAACACGACGACTCTGCCTGACTCCATTAGCCGTCCCCGAGGTTTGCTCACTTCAGGCCCCGCTTCTATTTATCGGGACATCTCTGACATCTGTTTGTAGCCAAGCCGACCCCAAAACGCAAGGACGCCGGAAAGCACAAAGAGACACCATCTAAGAGACGAAGCCACTGATTTGAGGACGCTATTAGAGGGACACCTTTGCATAGGCCAGATCGCATGCACATGGGAAAGAGACAGATATAGCAAAGCAGACGAGGCACATAGTAAGGACTTCGATCTGTATATGAATATAAACCGATTGCATGAGCGTGAGCTTATGACATGGAAACTACTAGTCTCCAAGCGTTCAAGCCTTTTCTTAGTCCTGCATTTCACTAAAGTCACACAATCTAAGCATCTTCCCCAGCATCTCTCTCAGCATCGAGATACTGCTGGTCTCCATGGGAAGTTAGATCATGTCAAAAGCCCAATTCCCAAACCAAATTGTCTACCTACATAGGCAATCTACCTAGGATGAATTCATTTCAACATGTTCATTGCTGCCAAAAGCAGGAATCCGGATATCGAGAATGTTCCCTCTCGACCTGTCCTTAATGTCCTCAAATACATCCTCTATTGGCGTTACCAGACAATAGCCCTCCTCGGTACCTTGGGGCTGCTGTCCAGTAAACAACACCCCAACAGCCCTTCCTTGTGCATCCCAGACAATGGCACCAGAGTCACCGCGGTTGCCGAACCTCCCAGCCCTCCTAACCTCAGCCTTGACGACAAACTCCCTAGACCGCAGGCTCGATAGGCTTCGACGCGGCACGGAATCCCCCTTGGACATGTACTTCTCATCCGAGATCACGCAATCGGTCTTGATCTTGGATAGATAACCCATGGTGCAGGTCGTTGAGGCCCCGTTCTTGAACACTGAGACTTTATGAACGACCTTGTCACCCTCGATGCAGTCATGAAGTGACTGACCCTGAGGCTTCAGCTGCTCGTCGGTTAGGGGGGCATCTTCCGGATCGTACTTCTTCTCAACCCAGTCGTCCAGACTGGGAAGCGGATTGCCTCCAATGCGGTTATCGGATATAGGTGCGATAAGTGCCCAGTCGAGTCTGGCGCCTGTTTTGGTGCGCCTTGTGTATCCCGAAGCGAAGCAGACTTTGCCAAAAAACTGCTCATCTCGGTCAAAAAAGGCGATCGATTGGTCCAGCAGAGCCGTGGTTTCCAGTGCCTTTGCTGATGCGCCTTGGGATTGGTAATGCTGGATGGAAGCCTGCCATTTCTCGACCATGAAGTTGTGCTTGATGCGAGCGGGGTGCTCTACCCTTGCACGCCGTGCGGTGCCCTCTGTCCCGAAGCCTTCGTAATCTGCGGCCCATAGGTCAGAGTCCTGAACAGGATTTCCCATGTCGCCTCTGAAAACCCATTGCTCGTTGTCAGTCTTGACCTTTTTCGTCCCCATGGTGTAGCCATTCAGGCAAGGCCGGACAACGTGATAGCACGTCAGTCCCATCTTCCTCCAGCTGTGGTCTTTAACGAGAATCTCGACCCAGCAGCCCAGAGTCCCCACTATGGGGTTCGATAGCTTGCCGTCACTGCGGCGGATGTAGCGTCCGGCAGAAATGTCGTCCCCAGCCTTGACTGTTGTGGAATAGGGTTTTTTAAGCGTATAATTGAAGTCATCCTCTCTGGTATCTCTCTCCATCTTTGTCAGGTCAGATTTCAGAAGCTGAAACGCATGGTGATGGAAGACGTTGTGTTCGAGATGGACCCTAAGGCCCAGGCCAAACTTATCCACACAAGCCTGCATCGCGTCCAAAACTGGTGGCCACCCTGAGGCTTGTGAGTCGTAGTCAACCGTCACGTAGACCGTCCTGGGGTTGTTGCATTCGTCAAAACCGAGCTCGAAGAGAGATATGGCCGTCATATGACCGGTTGTGGGACTGAAGGACTCCAGGATGTTAATTATTTCATCCTGGATACGAGGCCATGATTTCACCAGGCGGGGGAAATCTGGTCCGTCCTCGCGTGGGAGGTTGAAATACTTGGGTCGGAGCAAATCCATCGAGACCATCTCCACGCTAATGTCAAGATAGGTAGCGCCAGCCGTGCTGGCAACTCGTTCATCTATTCGACCAGTCATAATGTCAGCCCTGATCAGCGCAATACAAAAGACGGAAATTGGCATACCGATATGCAGCTTCAGTTTGCGCACCACGGCTTCCCAAGGGCTCATGGACTCGGGCGTCCACTCGTTGACGGCGATGAGAACTGTGGCCTGCGTATCCCGGGGATCGTCGCGGAAGTAGCGCTCGGTAAGGCTGACCGCTGCGAGTTCCGGGATGCTCTGCTCCCGGGCCAGCTCGACCGCCTTGCGCTCAAACTCATCGCCGAATAAGATCTCGGCACGGCGTGCTTCAGTGCCGTCGCGAGGACCGTAAGACTCGAGTGGGAGGGGACGCGGGGGGGTCACAACCCGGTCTCGGAGGTTAGAGATGGCAAAGGTGCCAAGGGCGCTCTCATCGGAGCTTGAGGCTTCGGCGCGGCGGCGGCGACGACTGCCGCTCGAGTCCGTGGCTTTAGACGTCGGTAGATGGGACATCTTATGTGTGCACAGTGAGTTTGGGAAGAAGCAGATCGTGGAGAACAGGTGAAGAAGGGAAGGGTGCCCTTTTTCAAGTCAAGCCAAACCTTGAATGGAATGTGCCGAGAAGTGGGGCATAGTTCAGCCAAGTGGAGCACGTGGTAGCTGACAGAGGACACAATGTCTCTGCAGACATTTGCGAATTGGCCCACACAAAGCAGTAGCTCCGGCTCGATCTGGCTGTACTAGAGATGGAGAACTGGATGGAGGCGGAAGGCGCCGCTGGAACCAGTTCCTCCTAAGGAGTCTCCTAGGAGGAACCGAGGACGAGCCAAGGAGGATTCAAGGACGTGGGAAGGGGACTCGTTTGCTAGGCGCCAGAGGCCTGCAATGCATCTTTTCATGGAAGGCGCGAATGTATCTGCTATCCGAATTTCGAGCAGAGCTGATGGTGAAATCGGTGGGACGGGTGAAAGAGAGCGAGACGGCGGCGTACCCATCACGGCGCCGTCTAAAGAGGGCGAGGGTCTTTTATTCAAACACCTAGATGGAGAGCATTCTCCCCCATATCCCTGCTAGCTTATGGCTCCTTCAACGCTACCAACGATTTGATCTGTATTCCGCCAGCCGCCCCGAGAGCCTAGAATTACTACTGTTAGTCGATGATCTATCTTGACGTCGACCCGAGATCGAGCAGTGAACAGGAAACACACCTCCTTGACGTCTCCGTAGATTGCGAACTGGATAGCAGTCATGCTGCCCATCATGACCAGCCGAGCACGAAAACCAGCATAACTTCTCCGAAGACCCGTCTCTGTGGAGATTTTACACAAATGAGCACATGTGCCTTGCCCCGGTTCGCCCCTCTCTTTGCTGATCTGGCTCAGCACGGCATCTGCTGGCTGCAAGACAACCGCTGCGGCGAAACCGGCGACGAGGCTCGAGTCCAGGTTGATGCCCATGGCCGAGGCGCCGGATATAGTGGACTTGTCGACCCACTGGTAGGCCACCTCGAGGGTATGCTCATACACGACGAAGCTCACCATTGTGTATAGTACCCTGGCGCGATCAGCCCACTTTCCATCCAAAGTATGAGCACTACTTACTGTTTGAGAAGTATCGGACCTAACCCAGAGTACATCCCTCGAACCTCCTCTTCCCTAACAATCCTGGCGAATCCATCCCACAGACCACGCGCAAATCCCGGCTACGAGACCAGGCGGATGCGGGAGCGCCTCAAAGGGACACAATGCCACGTCCCCAGTCATTTCGGTAACGGCTGATGATTCCAGGTACGCGACATAGCGATTCCTGGACGCCGTCTCGTGCCCCAGCGCATCAATGAGCCGCGTCTTGACGAACTCGTAACCCCCAAACTTGAAGCCGCCTTGCAGGAAGTATCCCGCAATGGTCGGCCCAAAGCCTGTCGCGAGAGACCCTGCGCCTTCTTTGGCGACAACCTGGCGCAGCCCGACGAAGAGACTGCGATCGTATTCCAGAGGGTGGAGCTGGATCCTCGTCTTGACACTGCATGGTACGCAACAGCATCAGCATCTCGTCCTGCGAAGAATCATGGGGGTGGGTTTTGACTCGCCGGCCCAAAGGGTCGTTTTAACGCGCTTACATGTCGACGGGCGTGAGTATGGCGTGGGTGAAGGCGCAACAAACCGCGCCGGCCAATACGTATCGATAATATAGCCCAACGCCGTGGAGCTTGTCCGATAATCTGCCTGTAGATACTTCCTCAGGCGCGTGCCGGGGTACCATCTGGGCTGTCGTAGCAAAAGACCGCGGTGTCAACGCAGGTGAGATGCTCGGGTTCGTGTGTCCGAGTCCGCTGTAGAGGGTAGATGTGAATTCCAAGGTCGACAACTGCTGATATTCGGCATTCCTCATAGTCTCCATCCACCAAGACCGCTCAGCACCCCTTGAAGTCGTCCCCCCTTGGGCTTCGCGGCGCCTTCACGAGTATTGGTGCTATTGATAGTATCTAGGACGCGCAGGTGTTCCTTTTTCAGCGCTTCGAAATCATCTTCTAGCTGTTTGTGCCATGGGTACAGGACGCACACCTGAAACCCTAACGCTGAGGTGGCAACGAAGAAGTTGGTAAGGGAAATCGCCCGCGTGATGAACATCTTGGCCGGCGGCAGGAATGACGCAAACTGCGAGTCGCATCGAAGGGAACTCCAGGGGTACTTGTGAGGCGTTGTTGGTGCGACAGAGTTGTTCACTTCATGTCTTCGGAGAAGGTAAAAGAAAGAAAAAAAAGCAGAAGAGAAGGGCTTGGAGGTGGGTTATTAGGATGAGAACAAAGTGAGGAGAGATGCAAGGAGAAAAGACCGGTGAATGGGTATTGTGGCGGACATGGATCTTCGGCGGGAATCGGAAGCTCAAGTGACGAGGCGATGGCGGAGAGGACGGCCTGGCATGTGCACATGCATGTTCCCACAGAATAGACGAACTGTCTCAAAGAGGGTCATGGGTGCCCTGGCTTCGATTCGACCTCTTAAAGAGGTTTCCCAAGTCGCCAGCAATCACCAACCTTCGTTACCTCCTGACCTACTCAGGCGTTCCCCACCGGACACAAGCAACCACTTCCACCGGCTTTTCTTCCCCCATCTTTGTCAGTGCACAAGATGACGCTCTCTAGTTCCGGAGAATCGAAGCTACAGGTCCTGTGGATCGGCTGCTCAGACAGCAGTTTCGACGAGATTGCGGCCCTCGACCTCCGGGCCGACGAGACAATCGTGCTCAGGAACATCGGCAACATGTTCCTCGACGACGGTCCCACGTGCATGAGTACGGCCCAGTACGCGCTCGACATGCTCCAGGTGAATCACGTCATCGTCTGCGGGCACTACGGTTGCGGTCTTGTCAAGGCATCGTCAAATGCTGGCCTGGGCGATCCATGGCGGAGGTATGTCGCAGGTGTACCCAATTGGTGAAAATCGCAATTGGCGCTGATACCATGAAGCAAACTCAATGCCCTGCGTTCCGAATGCGCGGGACAACTCGATGGTTTGGCCGGGGGCGAGAGCGATAGACGCTTCGTGGAGCTGAACGTCCTTGCACAAATGCAGGCTCTGGCAAACGTCCCCGAGGTAGCCAGTGCCATGGGTAGCAGAGGCCTAAAAATTCACGGGCTGGTGTATGACAGGAGCAAGAACAAGATAATCAGGCTAGAAACGGAGTCGGAACGGCCTGCGCAATGAAATCTTATCGGCTCGCGTGCCGCGCCCCCCCCCCTGAAGTGCGGACCCGCTTTGTGTCAACCTTGTATGGAACAAACCGCCTGTGTTATGTAGGCTGACGGCCCGCTGGCCTAATCCGGTCTTTTGGGAATAGTGTCAGGGCCCCAACAGCACTCAACTCGGGCGATTACGGCGTCTGGGCCTGGCGAAGTTTCAGAGGTGGCGTGATGTCGAATCTCGCCGCGGGGTTAATTCGGCATCCACTGCACGCCCAGGCCAGGCAATTAGGCACCTCAATCTCCCCTTTTTCTTTGACGAGCGACAGTGCCTTTTTCTTGTCAGCATGGAACGCAAACAAGTCCTGCTAACGCCCGACAGAAAAGTTGGTGGGTGCGTTTTGGTAATGCCATGGAGCGCGTTGCAGCGCGACGCCAACAGCACACAGGTAGCCACGATCCGACCCGTGGAACCAAACCCGAGCAACCAAGGTCACTGACCTTTACTCAGCAGCGTGGCTGTAGGGACATTGCTCCCGCCCGATTGCTAATTCTCGCACAGTTTGTTTGCTCTTCTCTCCCCCGGGTTTATTCTTTATCGCCTTCCTCCTGCTCCACCAAACATCGTGGCTCACGCCCCCGTATCTCCCACCTCCCACTCTCACACGGCCCTGGCTAAAGTGCCCAAGGTACGTTGTGACACGCCTAATCTTCTCCCATCCCAACGGGCATCTAGCATCCATCCTCGCTCCCCCAGCCTCAAGCATCCTAGCCTCCAACCGCGCCATCTTGAGCTGCGAGCACCGTTGTAGCCAGAGGTTATCGAGGGCAACAAGGTGTACGCACCCCTAGGCCTCCATGGACCAACTCCGTTCCTCATTTTTTATCCTTTCCTTCTTTCCGTTGCTAGTTCAGATCACTCATTGCTCCGGATTCCCTATCCTCACTCAGCTTTCGTGCTGAGCTTGTTCGCTGCCGCCATGCTCCAGGCTCGGCCACCGAGATGCCGCTCCTCACTTTTAACCAAGAAACAATTCACGCCTTCAAAGATAATTTTCCATACCCTGTTCTGGGCGTCTCATTGGGCCATCT
>Ga0247758_1000583_pt1 | contig 32167 bp, 39 predicted proteins | sample UWRJL156409C4_FD_180950 | JGI IMG/M metagenome (GOLD analysis project Ga0247758, IMG submission 180950) | Plant litter microbial communities from Arlington Agricultural Research Station in Wisconsin, United States - UWRJ-L156-409C-4 | ecosystem: Environmental > Terrestrial > Plant litter >... | reverse complement strand
TGAGTTCCGAACCATCAAGAATTAGTACTTTGAAACGCCTTTGCGCGCCACGTTGCGATTGAAATTCGTGCGTGACTTTACCGCTGCAATCAGTAAGTTACAGCGATTCCAACGGATTTTTTTTTTGCAAAACTAATGACATTTTTTTCCCGCGATCCAGTAGCCCCGCCAATGGTGGTGGCGGTACCACTGCTAAGCCGACTATTGTGTCCCTGTGTCAGAAACACTGCACTGCACGTTATTGGTTGCAAAGGTGATTGTATTGCTTGATCTCTCCCTCTCTGGCAGAGCCAGAGAGGTGTATCTTATAGATCTATCAGTAGGATCCAGGCCGCGCAACTGTGGTGGCTTTGGCTTACTGGTGCCAGGCTTCCAGTCAGCTTTGCTGACTGTCAGCCAGAGGCACCTTCCTTTTCACAGGGGGGGGTGGAAGGGGGCACCGAGAAGACCGGTGCTCCTCCGTCTCCTTAAGTAACGGTATCCGAGAAAAGCGGCGGCCACATCGGCGCCGTTTTCAAGATCTCCCGGCCCGTTACACTTGACATGCAGGGTTAGGGCTGATAGACACCCCAAAAAATCGACAGCTCCACACAGCCCCACTTAAAGCCCCACTTATGTGGAAACAGGATCACCATTCTTCCAGTGGGTATGGTCGTATGTAATCGTTTGGTTTCCGTGTTGTGATTGATAATTAGATCCTAGGGGGTGGTGTGAACAGAGATGGGAGGTTGCGGCAGCCCTTTCATTATGCCAGGCAATATCTTCAGCTTTGTCACAGACGAGGGTACTGCTATAACCATAAATTCGGACCTTAGGATGGGGACATGTGTAACAACTCTCCTTCGCGAGACGAAGCAAGCACAATTTTTTCCAAACAAAAGCCAAGGGGTATCTACAACCTACAACCACAGCACAATCACATCAACAACAACTACCACTCCAGCCGATCATCACAGAACAGATTGACATCAAACCGTTCCTCCCCCTTCCATACCTTAGACCCCGAATTGCTCTTCGCAACAGCAGTCCTCAACTCCCCAATCATTCCGGATGGCCCGCTACCATACACCCGCGTCGACCCCTGTGCCACCTCGCCAGCAAACTGGCTCACGGCTGCTTCGATGTTAGGTCGCTCAGCTGTGTTGTCCTCCCTCGGATCGTCCGAAGAACCCGAACCAGATGAGGACCCCCTGATTCGAGTCTTGCTGTCTACTACACGCTTTCCCTTCTCAGTTTCTGGGGTCTCGATCTCTTCTTTCTCAGTCGCAACAGCGCCAGTGGCCGGCGTATAATCATCCGTGACAAAGATCCGGAACTTCACGCCATGCGCAGCCCCCAGTCTCCGAAGCTCATCCATCTCAGACTGAACCCACTCCACGTCCCTTGCCCTCTTCACAGCCCAGACCAGCTCGATCTTCCGGCCCGGGATGACGCAGCTCTGGCGGACTGCCGTTAGCAGCACAGGCAGCACATACGTGATGCCCGTGCCGCCCGCCACGCAAAGAATATTGACATCAGGCGTGAGTCCATCGAGGATACTCTCCCCATACGGCCCCTGCAATATGACTGGCGTAGTCGACTTCGCGCCGTTCTTCCCACCGGTAGTCGTAACCATCTTTGCAGCCATGATTTCCGCAATTTTCTTCGTCTCGCCTCCCTTCGCACGCAAGATATACGCATGGTTCACCTCGCCCAAGGAATTTGCAAGCGGCACAGACAGCGGCGTGAATGGGTGGCTTTGCCAGATACTGCCCTCCGCAAAGCACAGGAAGAAGTGCTGCCCGATCTTCCACGGCTGCTGCCTGTGGTTGAACTCCAACCTCAAAACATCCCCGTACTTCTCGTCGGTCCAGATCCGCCCCTCAGCCTGTGCAGCCCGGAATCCCCACCGCCCTTCGGCAGAGACATACCCGTAGTGCAGAACCCATGTACTAGCCAGACGGGCGAGACGATCACAACCCCAGAGCACCAGCCCTGGTACCAAGAAACACTGCAGCGCCTGCCAGTGCCCGATGGCGGCACCGATATACAGCATCGCGAGGACGTAGTGCGCCTTGCGGAAGAACTCATACCCCGTGACGTTGCGCACCGTCCAGCCCAGCGAGAAGAACCACAGCAAGACAAGCAGCGCAAGGGCAACGAAGCCCCACACGGCGTACTCGTTGGCCATGAATGTGTCCCATACCGTTGGCTGGGGGCGGTACAGGCGGGCTTCGACGATGACCCATCCGATGGTGTGCAGCATGGATTGGATGAGGATGAGGTAGCCCGTCCAGCGGTGCAGGAAGAGGAAGGACGTGTAGGGCACGCCAGTTACCAGGCTAAGGAGATTTTCGCGGCTGGCGAGGAGGATAGAGAGAGGGGTGAGGGCGTAGGCTAAGACGCCGATTCGGTCGGACCAGGGGCCGAGGAATGATCGGGTGTTGAAGACCTCGGGAGGTTGGTTGGCGACTGGGGTGCGCCAGATGGCGTAGGTGATGCCGGCGAAGGTGAAGACGGTGAGGTATCCTGCGAGGACGGCGAGGATGGCGACTTGGAGGCGGGTGGTGTGGCCGAAAAGGGACCGGGCGGCGTTGGGGAGGAGGTAGGTCCGGACAGTGGAGGCCAGGGCATGGCGGAGGCGAGTTAAGGGCGAAGCTTTCGGCTGTCGTTGCTGTTCCAGCGCGGACGAGCTCGGCCTGAGAATGAGTGCGGTGCTAGGGTCTTGCGTTGTTGGGAAGAAGCGTCGTCCTATCCCCCAAACGAGGAGCAGGCCGCAAATGCTGGCCCAAAAGATGCCGGTGTAGAGCATTCCAATGTCGTGGCCGCCGTATACTGCATCGAGATATGCGCAAGAGCCGGCGTCGTTCTTACACGGGACGATCCGGCCGGCATATCCCCAGTGCGGTTCGAGACCGGACTCCCCCGTGAAGTTCTGGATCATCCTAGGCGAGAGCGACATGACGCCTCGGGTCAGCCGGAACAAGCTTAACTTGCTCGATACCTAGCAAGGCTAGATGGTGAAGAGCAGAAAAGAGGCGGTTGTGAGACGTGGGTTCCCTTATGAACGACCGTCTCAAGTCGATGCCCATGCTGCCCAGAAGCTAGCCCCCGTTAATGGGCACGGATCTCCTGACGGGCCGCAGAGAGGCGACCTCGCTTGGGAGTGGCATATTTTTCATGGGGAAAACGGGCCATTCCAGGTGGAGAGCGCCCAAGGGCGCGGAGTACGCCAAGATGAACCATTGCTGAGGTCAGGCTCCCATTGCGCGCTCTCATTGTGGAGCTTGTTCAGAAAGACAAATGACGAACCAATGGCGTGTGCTCCAATTCCGGCCTTGGTATTTTCTCCCGTACCGAAAATCCACAAATGCGCATCTTTGAGCACGTTTTTCGCATGCCGCTATCCGTCAGGGTGGACCCGATGGACAAGACCCGGTGCGCGCCACCCATAATGTCCAATCATGACGCCGCTCGAACTGGAGACGGCGGAGCACATCCCGGCTCACGGAGCGTTGTGTCTCTTGGCAGAGGCCTAAGTTCTTGAGTTCGGAGGAACCCCGAGCCATGTTTGGACGCATATGTGCTCAATATCTCGCACCGCGTTCCAGCCAACGCGGCCCCCGTTATTCAGTCGCGAAAGCCCAGCTTCAGAAACGTGGTGCATCTAACTTGGAAAGTTATTTCAGACGACTGGTCCTCGGGCGCAAACGTGATCAACCTTGAGGCGTGCGAGCGTGTCAATAAAAAAGTTCAAATAAGCCGAGCCCCTGACGTCGTCGATATTGCCAAAGACCTCTGCAACCCGACAGCGACCAGATCATTCTTCGTTTTATCCCATAAAACAAACTTGACACCCCCACGACCGCCAAAATGAACCACGGCCAAGGAATGGACGCCATGAGCGAGTGCAAAGTCTCCGTAATTCTCACCTCCCCGCATCAAAGGCAATTCTTAGACTGACCGACATCAAACTGATAGATGCTCTGGAACTGGTACACTATCGATGCCTGTTTCCTGTCTTCCTCGTGGCAAATCACCACCAAGGGGGCCTTTGCTGCCACCTGCATTGGTGTTGTTTTGATGGTCGTTGCGCTGGAAGGCCTTCGACGCGCCGGCAAGGAGTATGACGCCCATATCCTCCGGGAATTCCAAGCCCGCCTCGGTGCCCTTACGGCCGGCACCTCTGCAGCCGAACAGCCGCAAACCGTCACATTCAAGGCCAGCCCGGTCCAACAGCTCATCCGATCGGTAATACACGCCGTGACCTTTGGGCTTGCGTATATTGTCATGTTGCTGGCAATGTATTACAATGGATACATCATCATCTCTATTTTCATCGGAGCCGGATTAGGAAAGTTCTTCTGCGACTGGATGACAGCGTCTGTGACCATTAGCAACACGCCTGGAGGGAAAGATGGTAAAGTGTGCGTCGGCGTCAGCGCCACAGGGATCGAGGAGCCGAGTGTATGTTGTGGGTGAAGCATTGTCTGGTTTTCGCGTTCCGGTCCTGTATATGTGCAAATTTATTAAAGCTTTACTCCAACTCCACTGGTCTAGTCAAAGCGGCAACCGGTTGCTCCACCGCTGGCGCCTCCACCACCTCACGACCTGACAGTTCCTTTATCTCAGGCGGAGGCGCTTCATATACCGAGGTTTCCTTACGTTTTCTTCTCCGCCACAAGAACCAAGCGGCTAGTCCCAAGAGTGCGATCATTGCTAAGCTCACGGGGACAGCGATGGCCACGGTGCTCAAGAAGGATCCATCTCTCTTCTCGACGGCTATGTTTGGTGGTACTATCGTCGAAGCTGCCGATGTGCTGACGGTACTTGTGCTTAACGTCGATGCTGATGCCGGAGTGGTTGACGTGCGCGCCGACGAGATTGTGGGGTTTGCAGCGAGGATGACGAATTGGGTTGAATTGAAGATGGTACTAGTAGTTGAGTCGGAAAGAATCCAAGGGATGTCCTGATCTGGTTCATTGGCGACATGGATATCCTCCGCTTGGAGGAAGTACATATTGGATAGGCCGACATCGAAATCATATGTCTGGACTTTCCATTTGGCTTTCGTTGGGGGTATTTGATCGACCTTCGATTCTGGTGACTCATTCGCACCACCGAGAGAATGAGTATTCAAGAATGGAAAAGAGCGTTGATGAATGCGAAAGACCATGGTGTTTGGAGATTTGTAGCTACCTCCGCCGCTGTACTTCTGCCACAAACGAATCTCGACCGAAAATGGGAGGGTAGGGTCATCCCACTCCCACGCCAGCTCTGCTTCCTGACCGACATACCATATGTTCACTATGTCGGACGACCCATTGAGCCTCAGAAAAGACATGGTGCCTTTTGCAAGCTTTTGGAAACAGGGACCCGCGAGTTGAATCTGCCCAAACCCATGAAGGCTAGGTAACCAGAGAGGTCGATCCAAAGGGCGGGTCGTTGTGTCCTTGATACCCCAACCTCATAGCTATCATAATAAGAAAAAAGCAGCCGACTACAGCCTCCCCCACACGGAGTAACGCTCGAGCTCGTCCGACAAGCTCGCAGAAATTCGTCAAACTCTTCATCATTTTGTTTCCCTGACACAGAGCGTCCGAGTCTGAAGTAATACAGCAGCGGCTAAAGCTGACGTGAACGAACAACGCTAGGATGGCCGTGGAACGGGTCGGTTTCGTAACACAAACCTGCCTCGCACGGCTCTCGTGCCTTCTTGGGTTCCCACGCACAGCTTCCGAGGGCTACCGACACGGGGGATACTAAATTTCATTTTGACATCCCTTGCGCCACGCTGTCATTGTCGCACTGCTCCAGATAAACGGCCAGCCCCCATACTTTGACAGATTGCTTTTGCCGCTATCTCATCATTGCATATCTTGTCGCGTCCAGCCCACGGTGCTCGCCTTGGTTGCCTTCTGTATCTCCTCCGCGAGCGAGACGCTGCTCCGATAGCTGATGTTCTTTACCCCGGTGGCCTGATGGACCCGATTCCATTCTACTAGCTCTTGTGTCATCCCCTCCAGAGTCGTCAGGGCCCCCGTATAGCCCAAGCCCCCGGACTTGACGGACTGGCTCACAGCATCATTTGACGCAACGAGATGTGTGCAGATGGAGAAGAGTGCGGGCTTCAGATGTTTCACGTCCCCGGCGACAGGGGGTAGAATCCATCGTGTGAGAGGCCACTTGATCCGGAGAAGAGAGTAGGCTTCGATGACGTATGATATCAGAACCATCGGCATTGGTTGAAGAGGAAAAATGCGAAAGTGCGTGACAGCCAGGGTCTTTATGAGAAGGTAGAGGTCGCTGTATATGATGGGCGGGTTGGGATCGGTGACGACGAACGGTCTCCCGGCCTGTGGCAGCTTCGATGACTCGGGTGAAGCAAGAATGGCCTCGAAGTCCAGATGCGCGATGGCTGCGTTGATCCCATGCACAAAGCTCTGAGTAATGTGGGACGTCCACCTATACACAGTCAACAGATGAAAACAAGTAAGAATATCAGCCACTCACGTTGGGCAAGTACCCATATTTAGAGGACCGCCGACGGTGTTGTCAGTGGGATTGCCATATACCCCGTTAGCCGGACGGATAGATCCCGTCCGAAACGATGCACTGTTAGCCCGGCATACGATCCTCTCTGCAGCAGCCTTGGATGCAGGATAGTTGGCATAATATTCTTCATGTTTTCGTAGTGGCAGCCAAAAGTCCTTCTCATCCAGAACCTGGCAGTAGTTCTGGGGCCATCTGGAAGCCGAGTTTGAAAAGAGATTCCACGGGGCCACCCAGAACCCAACGGGACGGATACTGATGCTAGCAGAGGTTGTTGAGACGAGGATATCAGCGCCAGCACGTTTTGCAGCGTCCACAACATGTTGCGTTCCCAGGACGTTCACGGCCTCGCAGAAGCCGTATTCGAGTTTAGTACGATCAGAGGGCACGATGACAGCTGCGGTGTGGAAAACGGTCAATGGCAGTTTGCTGATCTTCGGGTCCCAGGGCTTCGAGAAAGCCATTTCCGTAGATTCCGCTGACGAGATATCGGTCTTTACGAACTCGACCTCACTGACAGGGCCATGGGACATGTCATCGCGGCTCGGTGAACGGAAGTCGACTACGCGGATACTCTCGGGCGACTGACCGCGCTCAAGAAGTTGCAGAACGATGTAGCCACCCACGAGGCCTATGTATTGTCTATGTTAGACCCCAAACTCTCGATAGCAAGGCCTGGGGACGTCGAGACAGTGTTTTCCGCTGGTCCGGGCCATCCGGAGGGTCCGGGCGGGGCTAACGGGAACTTACCGGAGCCGCCAGTGACGATGTAGCGTCTCTCCAGCTTCGGAGGGATGCGCTGCGCGTAAGTACTGGTCTCAATTGGCTCTGCATCGAGCCTTTGATATGTCTCGCGGAGGAGCTCCGCAGACCATCGCTTCGGTGACAGCTTCTTGACCTCGTCGGGGGTCTGGCCGAGGAGGTGGTTCAACCGCGCCAGGTACACTACGAGTAGCGCGACAACAGCAATCGCTGCCGATAAGAGGGGCGTGGATAGGACTGATTGGAGCGACATTGTCAAGGAGCTAGAGGGGTCAGAGAGTGGAGCGAACCCGCTTTCACGAAGCGCAACGTGGAGAGTGGATGAAGCGACGCAGGTCCCGTCCTTGTGCTGGGTCAGCAATCGGGACACTTTGGGCGGCACGCAGCGCGGGGAATTTCTCGGACACATTCGGGGTCGTTGCGTCCTTCCCCGTTTCATCGGCCTCAGAGCGTCATGGCCCCGAGGTGAGCGGGCCGAAGACCGATGATAGCAAATGGCTCTAAGATTGGCTTGATTGAGAGTGGGACGAGCTAGGCTTCCAAGCTCTTAGCAGTTAGGTACCGGCTTGTTTTTCTGGATATGTGTAACGTACATCTCTTTGTCACGACGAGCAGATGCCAGGCACGACATTGTTGCCGATTCCGGCTCGCTGGCTTATCGTTATCGACACCCTGGATCACGAAGCAACCCACCACTCCTCCACCCCTCATGTGGGGTTTGATAGTCTCCAATTCCACGTCTTGCCTGTGGCCCTCCTTGCAACAAGCTCCGCACTAATCTCCGGTGCCAAGTCACCGGAATGTCACCAGCATCGTCATTCGTGGCAGTTCTTTGTGTTCCTGAACCGCAAAACGCGCCATCAGAATGGACGCCAGTCGGCTCCATCCGATGTCCCGCGCCCTCCGCTGCCAGCTGTGGAGCAGAAAGCGGTCCATCATGGACCTGCAGTGGTCATTTCCGGAGCCAGTATTTTTGCCCTACCTCCATACGCTAGCGACAACACCTGCATAAGGCGATGACGAACTGGGTAGGTGAATGCTACGCTCCCCACCTACTCGCTATCACGACCATGCTCGGACCTGGAATCCTTCAGTTGATAACGGTCATCATCGGGTTACTTTGTGCCGGCCAAAAGCGTCTTCCAACGGCTCGATTAGTAGCTGGCTTCTGCAGGGGTTCATGACCTTGGGTGAGGCATTGGTAAACATCAGCGGTCAGAGATAACGATACCTTGCGTTTGCAGGGAGATATGCAGTGGGACTGATACAATCCCGACACGATGAATCGGCCGCCGTGGCAAGAAAGGGGGTCTGCAGATGGCGATGCCCATCTCATCAGGTTGCATCGGGTATAATAGCTGGGACTGATGGTGTTGTGGTTCTGGATTTGTGTCCTGCTCTCCAGTCGTTCTCTAAGTCTCTGAGGTGTGTCACCTTCACTATCGTTAAAATGGCCACCCTGAAAAGCTCCTTCTCGTCTCGGTCGTTGGGCCTGTCGGCGTTGTCTCTCGTTTCCGTCCTCTCGCCAGTCTCGGCAAAGCTCGCCGCCACCGGTCTCACCGTCACCCTCAACGACATCTACTACTACGTGTCTCCGTTTTCCAATGGCAAAGTCGATGTTCCATGCGGCTCGCTCGCCGCTGTGCCCAAGGTCTTTGGTTTCAAGCCCGTTGTCGTCGTCAACCAGGGGAATATTGCCCAGGAAGATGTCTCGGCTCTGTTCGCCAACTGGACTACCATTGATGACGTCTTCCAGCCGGCTTTCGCTGATGGCGTCTTCTTAGCCGGCTCCGGTGTATCATGCCCGTCCCGGAACTCCACCAAGGCATGCGAGGTCAAGGCCGCTTCCCGCTCGTTCGTCTCGTTGAAGACGTCTAATATTCCGTCGGGGCCGTACTTCTTGGAGGTCCGCACTGGCCAGGTCTACCCCGTGTACCGTCTGTACGAGGATTTTGCTGGTGCTTTCATGCAGCCGGTGATCCCAGCCCCGGATGGCGGCTTTCAAGTCATGTCGGCTCAGATTCCAGGCTCGGCAGCTTTGACTATCGGCGTCCCGTCGAGATTGTACTTCACCAAGACAAAGGAGAAGCCGCTCGCTGGTGTCCGCCTCGGTGTCAAGGATATCTACAGACTCAAGGGAATGAAGGGCTCCAACGGAAACAGAGCTTGGTACAACCTGTACCCTGCCAGCACTTACACCGGCCCGGCCATCCAGAACCTCATCGATGCTGGAGCTCAGATTGTTGGTCTGCAGAAGACCTCCCAGTTCGCAAATGGCGAGTCTGCAACTGCTGATTGGGTTGATTACCACGCGCCTTTCAACCCCCGTGGTGACGGCTACCAGGACCCGTCTTCCTCTTCGTCTGGTGCAGGGGCATCGATCGGATCGTATCAGTGGCTGGACATTGCCATTGGCAGCGATACTGGCGGCTCCATCCGCGGCCCTGCTGGTGTTCAGGGGCTTTTCGGTAACCGCCCCTCCACCGGTCTCGTCTCGCTCGACAACGTCATGCCCCTCTCCCCCACACTTGACACCCCTGGGTTTCTCGTCCGCGACCCCTATCTGTGGGATGACGCCAATGCCGCCCTGTACGGAGCCAACTACAAGTCCATGGCAGCAACCAAGCCGAAGTACCCTACCATGATCAACACCATGGGCTTTCCCACCAATCCCGATCAGAGCGCGGCAGCCGCCATCCTCATCAAGTTTGCCAGCGACCTGGCCAACTTTGTTGAGGGCACTGTGACACCGCTTACCCTCGCGACCGCTTGGAATGCTTCCATCCCGGCTGGGGCCAATGGCACACCTCTCTCGCAGTTCCTGAACACCACATACTCTGTCCTCATTACCAAAGAGCAGATTGCTCTCGTCCGCGAGCCCTTCTACCGCGACTACGCAGGTGAGTTCCCACCCATCACCCCCTGCTATGAATAACCCCCAATACTAACATCCACCAAGCCGCCCACGATGGCCGTCGCCCGTTCGTCAACCCCGTACCTCTGGCTCGCTGGGGCTATGGCGACACCCTCCCAGACTCAGTCCTCGACGACGCCATCCGCAACAAGACCATCTTCATGGACTGGTTCAACAAGGAGATTCTCCCGCCCGTCGCCGACCCGACACAATGCTCCTCCGGCTTCCTCCTCTATGTCGCCAGCCAAGGCGGCCAGAACCCGCGCAACCGCTACGGATCCGGCCCCGGCGTGCCCTTTGGCTTCAGCAACGGCCGCATCAGTGTGTACACTGAGGCGCCTGATCATGTCTTCCCGCTAGGACAGGTGTCATCGCGCAGTGCGATCACGCAGCATGATGAGTTTTTGCCGGTGGCGGTGGATATTATGGTTGCGAAGGGGTGTGATGGGCTGTTGGTGAAGCTCGCGCAGGACTTGACGGAGGCGGGGATCTTGACGCCGCCGCTTGCCGGGGGGACGATCAGTGGTGGGGAGGTTCTGGTGAAGAGGATGGCTGAGATGAGGGGTTACTAGTTCTTCTGGTAGGATGAGAAGCGTGGGAGATGAGACGAGCTGATGGAGCTGATGAGACAAACACCTCTACGGGATTTTCTTTAGGTTGATGGCGTAGGGAGGCATACTCTATCGGGGAACTTCATCTGAATATATGAGTATCAAGTATGTAATAAGCTAAATATAATTGAGTAATCTTTGAATATCGCGAAATTTGACCCCTTACGTTGGAGCTCGGGACATTGTAGCTCTAGGGGTGTGACCAAGGCAGTCCGATGACGCGAGGTTGACATCGTCGCTGAAGCGGATTCTACGCCACGAAATATTACATCATCGTGAGACGTGCAAGCTGCGTCCATCGCTCTCTTACTACAGGCCAACCGTCGCCTCGGAGTCGGAGGCCAATTCAGCCCACAAACGGAAACAGCCAAGCATCAAACAACGACCCGACCTTAAAGACCGAGCCTTTCTGCAACTTTTTCGAGATCCAGGATTTCATCATGTGCCTTAAGTCCACTTGCGATAATTGCCGTGAGAACTCTCCCTATTTTCTGTTCTCCTCACCGAAAAACAACATCAGCTGACCACAATAGGCCGTACCACCTGGACGGGCTGCGGAAAACATGTCCCGAACGTGATGGACAACGTGCCGCCTCAAGAATGGTGTACCTGTGAGCCCAAGGTCGAGAAGGACGGGAAGGAGTATCCGCCTATGGGATCGCATGCCGGGGCGTGCATCGCGAGCTGATGATGAGGGGCGGGAGAGGTTGAAAGCTGCCTGGCGAGTTCAAATCATGTTCGATATGCACGAACTTTGGTAGTTCAAAGGCACACGAGATGGTCGAGTAAAGCAGAGACCCTCGCGAAAATATACTGTTCCGGCCACGACCTAGGGATTCTATTGTTGATGCTTGGTTGCCTGGCCAAGCATGTATGCCTGGGCCTAGCTGGTGCTGGACATGTCCGGTGAGAGGTGGGAAGTCGGGAGCGGACCGACAAGATGACAAAACAAGCACAGTGCTGAGGTTCGAACATGTACCCCCATGAGAGCCATGATCCATCTCTGCGGTTGGTGCAATCACCACAAGCCCACATGAGTTCACCACTCAACACCTTAATTTCTGAAAGATGCTGGCGGTACGAATGCATATCAAGCCAGTAGCAAAACACTCACATCGGATGATCAAGGTTGGCAGACTTTGACAGAATTTGGCGCCCCCCATCCAAGCTCATCACTCCTTCCTTCACTGCGCAGCCGCGAGGCTCCCACCATCGAACCTTCACTGACGTAAACGAAAGATGGCAGAACGCCGCGACCGAACGGTGGAACACAAAACACCGGTATATTCAAATGCAACCTCCATCTTGTATTCCCCGGGGGTATCATCATCGCCGCTAACCTAAAAGTTATGCATACAGGGCACCACCAACCTAGAAGTGAATTCCCACCGCGAAATCCCCGCCCAATTGATGGAAGTCCTAACCGTCTCTCGCCCACTTACCCAACAGACCGCGACCCAACAGACCGCGACCCAACCGACTCTTCCCCGAGTCCCCTCTGCGCCTGCGCGGACGCCTGAATTTGCACCCTCTTCGCCAACAGCAGCCCACAAACATTACACAGCGTCAGCGCCCCCGCCGGCCCACGCCGCCACCTTGGACTCTCCGCCGCGCCGCACTCAACACACCCGCTCAGCCCATTGCTAGGCTTCTGCACGACCCTCCTCATCCTCAGCTCCTTGCGCACGCGAGTTGGCGACCCGTGCTGCTGCCGTTGCTGCTGCTGGATGTGCTGCTGCTGGATGTGTCGTCGTCGCCAGGCCAAGCTGTGGCGGGAGGCGAGGAGCCGTTGGTTGTGGTTGTTGATGTCGCTTACGGCGTGGAGGATTCCCCAGGAGAGTTGGGTCATGGAGAGCATGTCAATTTCTTTGGGGAGGGGGTTGAGGTTGGAGAGGCCTGCGGCGGATGTTACGTCGCGGTGCTGCTGGTAGGTTGAGGCGAAGCGGAGGAGTTCTTGGGCGCTGTTTTGAATCTGAAAGGGGAGGGTTAGAGGGGGTTTGGGTTGATGGGGTGGTTGGTTGTGCTGACCTTCCAGAAGCCTTTGGAGATGCCGAAGAGATGTGATTCATGTTGGAGGGCGTCTGAGGGCGATAATTCGGTTTCGTCGTCTTTTGGAGGACATGATGGTGTGGGTGGCGAATGAGCCGAATATGGGGGGATTGATGCCGGCATTGTGAGTTTGTTGTCTTGCACACGTTCTGGGGTTGATGCATTGACGGGAGAAAGCGCCATGATATAAACGCCAGTGCTAGGTGGCATGTTCGAAATCAACAGCAAAGACTCTTTCACGTTGGAGTTATTACTGAGGGGTCTGGAATTCGATCAGCAAAACGGCTCCACAGGTTTCACAAGGGTGGCGAGAACGCTCGGATATAGCGGGTTTTTAATTGCTTGTCCAACATCTTTCAGCTTACGGTTGGCAACCGGCAGCAAACTGCCGCGAAGCATTGTGCGGAGAAAATGGTCCTGGATCCCTGGGTCTCGACCGGTCTAGACTCAGCCAATCTCGTCCCCCACAGTGCGGGGCGATTCCGCGTGGCAGCCAAAAGCAAACAAACATACGGAGCTCCGACACTGTCCACAGGCTAGACCGCGTTTGTGGTTTGCCAATTACATGGCATCAAATAGCCCCCATTGGCACCGTGGCACCCAAGCTGCGCTGCAAGGTCTAACCGAACATCTGGAACCACTGAGGCACAGCTTGGCTGTTACAGGTAAAGGCCAGACTGGCGATGATGATGAGGTCTGGACTGGGCGCGCCTGAAGGATGGCGTCCAGCCAAGATCCGGCGCGACGACAGCCACAATCCGCTAGCAGAGCCTAACTGGGCTGACCCGAAGGAGTTGGTGGCCTGCTAGCACCGGCAGTGGTGTATTTCTTTTAAGATTTGCCTTGAAAACTCTCTCTCAGCTTGTGGCGAACGCGCCGAGCACTCGATCATTTTGAATATCGCGCATTCCCCCCCCCTTTTAATGGTCATCGTGGGGGCTGTTCAGGACTTCGGTAATGCCCATTTCCAAAGCGATCAACGAAGGTCGTGAAGGAATGATTGCATGTGGCTATGCTAACCCTCTATGCATTCTTCTGCCTGCTTGGATCCCCTGTACCAAACAGTGACCCTCGTATAGTTTCCAACGTACTGAAGTAGATGATCCCTCTGTAGCAGATCAGGCGTTCAGCTCACCGGGCCATTATTTGCTAGGTATCTTGTTCTCGATTGTCATGTCTGTCCCTGCTTCATACTGCTGAAATCACAAGGTACCTCAGCAACTCGCCGCCACAAACCCATCGAAAATTGAACCAAACACTCGCTGTATCATTCATCAGGCGCTGGATTGGCTGGTAGTACGGCGAGGGTGAAATCTGTTGACTGTAGTCTAGCTCTCAAACAATAACGACCGTTTGTTTGACATCCGAGCGATACACCGACTCAACAGGATCTTCCAGAGAGGGGCTCGCCTTCATGTCGATGCGTACACACCCGATCCGCTCATACACACCAGGAGCACTCGAAACCGGCCTTAAGACCAGCGACACAAAGATTTCAAACCGGCCGCTCTGCATCCAGCTCATTTGCAGGCATTTTATCTCCGCCCCCGGGAGCACCTTGTCGTCACCCGGCTCGTCGAACAGGTAATCAGCCTTGACCGGTAGTTTCCCGCCGCTCGCAAACAGTACGTGATGAATGACACTTTCTCGCCCCTTGTGCACCTTTGTCTCGCGCTCAAGGACCCCGGTAGCGACGGGCCCAGTGATTCGGAGTTTGCCCTGCGATATGGAACCAAACTCGTCGACTCCCCCAGGGATGACGGTACACTCCTCAACCTGGGCAAAGTTCTTATACGGCTCCCTCTCGTAATCCCAGTCTGGAGCCTCTGGATCCCAGAGGAGGATCTCGTCATTGTACGAGATGAAACGATCGATGCTTGCCCAAGACCATGTCGGAGCCGCCCGAGGGACCGGCCTCGGTCGCTTGTAGATGCTACTCCCGTCCGAGTACCAGAGCAAATTATCTATCAATGTGTCCTCCCAAAGACCTGCCAGGTATGCAGACTTTCTCCTCGCGGCCATGTGTTTGGCCAGACCCCCCCATGGCGGGTAGTCGGTCCCTATGCTTGGTGATGCCTAAGCTTGTGTACGAGCTTATCGTAGTCCGCCACAGCCTGGCGATGTAGTAGTGGGCATATTCAACCCATTCTACGCCCTCCAGCTCGCTGTCAAGCGCATCAGAATGGACCAGCTTCATGATGGGCACTGGGGCGGTGACAGAAGAGCCGTGGAATCCAATACTAGTGCATTCGCATTGGACGGTAGATCGACACTCGGAGAAGACCTTGTACCGGCCAAAGTGAAGCACACGTGTCGACAACATGCGTTCTTGATATACCTAAGCTCTAGTGAGGATTGGACAATGAGTAATGGTTGCATGGCCAACCTTTGCCATAACTGGAACCGTGACCCCTGCACTGCAATCGAGATGATGGTTGATCCTCTCGCGGAAGAAAACGCGGTATTCACGGCCATCGGCGCCGGGAGTGACTCTAGAGACTTCGAAATTAGGGGTCTTACGAAATAACCCACCCCGGCCATCCTTTGCAGATGTTGCAGCGATGGTGAGATATGCCTTGCGGTAAATGTCGCACATCTTGGAGGACTGTGCTTCCAGTCCCTCACATCGTCCTGGACGATACACAGCGAATCGATCCAGATGTATTGGACTCGGAGAAGTCGTGTGAGGATGACGGCATCTTGAAATGTCTTCGATAGGTCCTCCATCTTTATCGCCGCCATTCTCTCCTTCATGGTCGACTTCTTGGTTGTGATGATCTGCTCGTTCCCCCAACAGTGGCTAAGACAGATCTATCGGGTGACTTTTCCGCGTGGTTCAATAAGTCGTATGGTCGAGTTGTCAACGCCAACCTCTAGCACTCGGCTTGGCAGCTCTGCGTCGGCGGGTTTGGTGCAAAACCCGTGGTCTGGGCCGAGGCGATCTTCGATACAGCCCTGGATGGTGGTCATGACGGCATCAGAGTCGGTTCTGGGTGATGTCCGCTCATATGTTGGAAATGTTTCCCAGTCCAAAGGGATCAAACTTTCCGATTCTACAGATGTTTTGGCACCTCACTTTGTCAGCGGGGTTGGTGTTATCATCTCACCTTCTGTTGCAAACAGCTCAATGTCGAAGTAGCTAACGTCAGCTAGCTGAAAGCGGAACTCCTTATTCGTGTCGGCCTCGTCTCCCACCCAATCCTCATAGTAGAAGAATATACTGAAGCTCTTGATATTCGACCCCCTGATTTCGTGCTGCTGCAAAGAACCCCGGATGCCGCGGGTCAGGATTCTGCAGACGAAGCACGATTCAGCCGAGGCAGTGATCTCGTCCCAATGGAGCTCTACTCTGATATGATTTCTGGTTCCAACAACGCGTTTCCCTCTTTCCAGCTTTTCCCGGCTTCCCTTGAAGTCGCTGCAGATCTGACATGGCATTTTTGTGGCGCAGGTGCTGAGCTTTCGTCCAATTCAAGCTGTAGGTAGGAGCTGCGCTGCTTTCCTGATAGGTTCTGCGGAAGGTGCGGCCAGGTGCTAGATGACTACCTAGATAGTGCTAGGAAGCCTGTATCTAGACTCTTTGGACAGCAACCATCTATTAACTTGATGGAAATGTCGTTTGGATGCTGATCAGGCTTTGGTCAAGTTTAGCGTGTGGGGTAAAATACGGTGTTGCAAAATAAAATGCATACCTACAACCCCAACCCTTAAAGACAGCCTGATGTCCCAACAGGTTGTTGTGAGACTACCATGAGCCTCAGTCAGTGCCTCATTTGGTTCTCCATATAAAGAACTGGGTAGCAGAATCCGTTGGAGTCCTCAATTATCGCGTGCATGGCGATAGCAATAAGCTACACTTTGAGTCACATGTAGAATCAACCCAGGCCCGCGTGGGGTCCATCAAGGTAATTTGAATTGAGAAAAGTTGGGTAAAGGTTCTCAGTTGACGGGCGCAGCAGAATGCCAAAAAAAACTGTAGGGGTGTTGGGGAGGGGACTCGAACTGAGGCGGCTGCTATCCATCAATCCATTGGGAAAGTCATAAAGTGGACTTTCGAAAAGTAACAGAGGTAGGAGCCCCAGCCAGGCCAACTACACCACAGGCCCCCGAAACCTGCTACTGTAGTTGGTTAAAAAGCACCGCGCGTACCAGGTATATATACCGCCGTTTTCTTCATCCGATCTTGGCCCGTCTCCTCAACCCGCTGAGGGATGGTTTCGTTGATGTTCAAGTTGTAGCGAAAGCTCTGGCGGAACTTAAATTTGACACGGCCAAAAGAGAAACCACAAAGCAACTTACTAGTACACAAGTTCTTAACAGGTTTATCCAGAAAAAGTCAAACAGGTTATAAGTATCAACACAACTCCACAACCATGTGATCAACATCCACAATGGTAACTACCTAACCATTATCAAGATGGAAGTATTAGTTAGAATCAATCCCGACTCTCCATCCATACACGTGTAGTACTAATATATGTCATCTGCCCTGCCTCTCCGGTGCGGAGGAGTCACCAAACTTTAGCACGGCGACGCCCTGAGTCACGACATATCTCTCCCCGCCGGAAATGCCGACGCTCTGGCACCCCCGTCGCAAGCCTTCCAAGTGGCAGAGGACAGAATGATAAAGGACATCATGGTAAAACTAGGCCGGCTCATCATCCTGGCGCCGGGCCTAGCCATGGAAACATTCGGGCACGCATCAGGTAGTGGTCGGCCAGGACACGGGTATTAGAGAGGGTCTAGCCGAAGAGGTCGTGGATCAGGAGAATGGCGGTGTTAAGGTTAAATCCCGTGACATAGACCTGATTAGGGAGGGAGGGGAGCTTGGATTTAATGCCGGCGTGAGGGGCAGCACAGGAGGCTAGGTACCGCTATATTATGGAGCTGAACCGTGCTGAGGTGCTTAGTGGCTAGGTGAGGCGAACTGGAAATTATCGTCGCTGGGGAAAGAAAGCCTGGGGTTATAATTACGGGGTAGGATCGAGATACTCTAGGGCTGAGTGAGGCATTTGTATCGACTCTCTTTATATCACCCCACCTCACGCCGACCAAAAGACCGAAATCGCGATAAGATTCGGTAGGGTTAATGCTGTTTAAACGCCTCTTAACTGATACGTCCTGGTTCGTTGAAGCAGCTGGGGGGCACATACAGACGGGTCTTGGCAGCCCCCAGGAGGATTGCATTCGCAGATGTGACTCACATTTAGGGAAATACCTGGCGATTCAGTGGCAGTTAATAGTAACAGGGGAGTTTGCTCCCAGGGGCAGATCAGTGAACGAAATAAGCGGGTGGTATCACACAGGCAGTCGCAAAGCAAGTTTAAAACCCGAATCCCTCAACGTTTAGGGTTCTTCCATTTCGTAAGTTCAGATTGTTCATTGTCAAAGGAAACGCAAAGCTTGCAGAAGATTGTCGGTCCCAAACTCATCGTCCGCCTGTGTAATGTTAGCACTAGATTTCCGGTCAACAATGCGAAGATGAACATACCTGTAACATACCTGCAGTGTACCAGCCTAAATCACGAAATTTCCGATACCAGCCGTGCCAGCGGCCTGGGCTGCAGGCAGCGCGATCTGACCGTACGCTTCCATAATGGCCTTGCATGTTCTCAACTTCGCGAGCTCGCCTAAATTTTCCTCCTTGAGCACTGATTCATCGAAGACTGGTCGTTCCGCGGTGTCGTTTCGGGTTAAGCCCTCTTTGGCAAGATGCGGGAACTGCCGCACGTGACGAAGCAGGCGGCGGCGGGCCCAATACACAGCTAGAAGGCGATTGAAGCTGCAAACACGAATCACTTCGTTACGGTCCCAATGGACCATACTGTCCGCTCGGGCGCTCTCGGGCGTAACACCGGGATAATAGGCGAAGTACTCGGGCTGAATAATGCGGCCACGGCCATCAGTCAGCTGCCAGACGACTGAAAACTCGTGCATGTTGACGTTTGGGCGAATATAAACTGGCTGACCAGCTCTTCTGACTGCTGGAGTTGTCGGGATTACGATAGTGTCTACGGAACTCTTCCTATTAGCGGCCTTCTGTGCCTCGGTGGAGGGCGGGTGGTCTTGTGTGAACGTTCCCACAATGATAGCACTATGCTGCAAACGCTTCGCAGCGATGGTGCCAGGATGATGGAAAGTTGAGTTTGTGTTCCAATTGTCAAAAACAAGGGCCCAGAGCCTCTTGCGCTTCTCCTCAAGGTCCGCTTCGGTTCCCAGGAGGGGAATTCCATTCGCCTCCAACAATGCGTATAGAATATCGTCGCATAGGGTCTTTTGCACGCTGGTCATGTCCAGAGCGCTACTGAGAATGACCTGGAGGTCGGAGCGGGGCTGGGAGGAGGCGAGCAGGTCGACGGGAGGCATGGTGGGCGGTTCTTTCTGGTGATGGTGAAATGAAAGATTGATTGTGTCTGAGGAATACCGTGAACTGATGATATCAAGGTCTGGATGAGAAGACGCCTTGATGCTTGGGTCGTGGAAAAGACGTTGGTGGGAGATTGCGAGAGGTGGTGAGCAAAGAGAGGAGCTCGAGAACGTGGTTTTGAATAGGCAAGGCAAGGCAGGAACGCGTGCTATTGTAAATTCCATTCCATTATTCGATTAGAAACGCGCCTATGGGATGGAGAATCTAGCTCTGCTTGAAATTCGGATGGCAGATAACCTTTGCGCGCGCCTTCCATAAAAAGATGAATCGCACGCCTTCTTTGCTCAGTCAACGAGACCCCTTCACACGTCCCCGAATCCTCCTTGACTCGTCCTCGGATCCTCCTAGGAGCCTCCTTAGGAGGAACTGGTTCCAGCAGCGGCTTCATTCTCGGCCTCAGCCTCGATATCCTCGATTAGGCGATGGACGACGGTGTCTACAGACCCCACGGACCCTTCCTCTTCAATGTCCATGGGCTCTACCCTGGGTGTCGGGGCTGGCCTCACAGAAGTTCGAACGGCCTTCCCCTTATCGTCCAGAGGCCAGGCCTTCATCGCAGAGACGGTAAAATACTCTTCGTCGAGGTCAAAGATTTCGAAGTGGAGACCTATCTTGTACCATATGGCGGCCTTCGTGGCTGCTCGCTGCTCTTCGGTGATCAATTTCTCCGTCTCAAGTGCGGCAAGATCCTCAGCAATCCTGTCAGCGAGCTTAAGCCACTGCTTTGTGCGAGCCAATTCGTTGATGTCGGCGTGGGCGACTTCGTTTCGTTCGGCGTACAACTTCATTGATGCCCTTGTGTCCTCATACGTAGTATTGTTGACAAGGCAAACAAGATTGTGGAGCAGATCGGACAAAGGGGTGCTGACAGAAAGACCACCACCCGCCCTCTTGGCCTGCTCTTCCTCGAAATTTAAAAGCTTGTCCAGCTCGATCCACTTTGTAGAGACAAAATGGCGGAGCGTCTTCTCTTCGTCGATGAGAGGTGGCGGTGCGGGAGCTGATGAACTATCGCCACCGTGACCCTTAGGAGCTGTCTTTTTCCCGAATTCTTTTGCTTCTTTGTCGGATCGTATTTTCGCAGCAGCCGCTGCTGACCTGGCCTTCTTGACCATGTCTCGGGCTTCTTCACGGAGCGCTGCCAGGTTCGTCGCGTGGTAGTCGCCATATCGGAGATACCAAGCATCCTTCATCATGCTTTCAAGCTTGGTTGTCGCCTCTTGATACTTCTCGTCAGCCTGGAGTCTACGCGTGACCTCTTTTCGGATCGTCTCGAGGGCGATATCTCGAGTAAGTCGTTCTCGTGTCTCTGGGTCTGCTTCAGCGGCTTTGGTGTATTTCTCGAGAAGGAGGCGGAGAGAGGCCTCCGTAGCCGGGCTCATAACCCGCCTGCCCTCGGGCGTCCCGTCATCTTTTCTTTCGCCAAGTAGACCGCTGATCCATTCTGTTGTTTCGTGAATGAGGACCAATGCTTTGTCCTCGTCATCCTCACGCCGCTTCCGACCGAGGGTGACGGTGCGGTCGCTGGTGATGTCAGAAGACATATCCATTTTCGCTTTATATACTGTGGTAGAGTTTAATCAGGGCCAGGAATGTCGAGTTTTTAGTGTCTAGAGAGTTATCGAGGATAGCTGGGTGTTAGGTGGGTTGAAATGCGAGCAAGGACGAAGGAGCAGTTGCTCTTTAAAGGTGAAGGGAAAGGACAAAGCTTTTAAACTGTGGTGGGAAAGCGCTCTGTGACTCCTTATGCCAAGCGTCAAACCTTCCCGCCTTCAGAGTTACCTCTAGCATTGCAGTCTGACGCCACCCAGCTAAGCCAACACCCGCCAGCCCGACACCCGCCAGCCTAACAGCGTCAATCTCCCTCCACCCTCTGCACCATTTTTACGCAAATAATCGCCTCCGCGCCGCCCTTCAATCCGCCTTCCCCGGCCCTACCCTGCCAAGGTAGACGTCTCGCCGTCAGCTGCCAAAGACGAGGCGATGCTTGAGACTTGTCATGATGTATAAGGACTGACCAACCCCACCGCCCAGCGCGAGCGTTCCAAAATTTGGCACAAGGGACGAGAACTGGGGAACGGAGCTGGGCGCAAACCCCAAGCGTCGGCACAGCACCGCAAGTCGAAGGCGGCAGGGACTACTGTCAGGTGAGGCCTCGCCGCCACTGCGTCCTCCCGCCAACTCACTTTCCATGTGCTACCTCATCGCTCCCCAGAACTCCAGCATCAGGAACTGACTATTGCGTGACGCGACGCGACGGCCGACCCGATACCATATGAAACTCAAAACCACGACCAGCCCGAGTGGACCGGCGATCGCGGGCCGGTACAAGCGGAAATCACATGACCAGTGTGGGGATGTGGGGTCTGGAGGTGGCAGGTCCAAGGAATGCCGGGTGTGGGATTAGCTGCGTGACGGGGATGCTTGGAAATACGATGGCGGGTGCGATGACGACGGGGATGGCTGGGATGGCCGGAATTGCGATGCGGATAGCGATGCCTACGATGCCGACCGGGATGCCAGAGGGGATGCCCGGGAATGACGGCGACGGTAAGTTCGAGACGCTGTGGCGCGGCGTGATGGTGGTAATGGGCGGCGGTATGGAGATGGACGACGCGGTATCACACCTCCCGTACCTGGACGCCACTGTAAGGGAGGGGCTTCGCCTGAGTGCGCCGCTGGCGGTTCCGCTGGAGAGGGTGGTCCCCCCCTCGCGTGCTTACTTGGTGGAGTAAGCTTGCCCCCGGGACGGTAGTCGGGTGCGCGGCGTGGGTGGTTCATCAGAATAAGGAAGTCTTTGGGGAGGACGCGGATGTCTTTCGGCCGGACCGGTATCTAGATGCGACGCCGGAGGAGCTGTAGGGGATGGAGAGGGCGAATCTAGCTTGAGGGCTGGGAGGTCGAGTGTGTCTTGGGAGGCATATTGCCGAGTTGGAAGTTAAGATGGTGATTCCGACTTTGCTGTTGGCATTTGATGTGAGTTGTTGCCTTATCCTCCCTAGTTTTCTTTTTGAACTTGTGGCTGTGGTAGTACTGAATCTTCTCAGCTCAAACTGTATGACCCAAACCTAAATATACCGTTTGAAAACATGGGCAAATTCGAAATGGAACTTAATCCGATACAAGCCACGGCGAGTAAAAGGGTTTCAAACTGAAAACCTACAAAAAACCAACGAGAACCTGCGCCAAGAGGGACGATGAGATGCGCCGATAATTTAATTTCACTCATGCTGCACTCCCTGAAGGATTGGTGCTTGGTATCTGTCTAACAATACTATCACTACCCTTCCGCGGGTGGCGTGCCGTGTTGGCAGACCCCCCAACCAGTCGCTTTCGCCATGTCCTGTAGCCCAATATCAACCCCGTGTGTTGTTGAGTTACACATATAATGCTATCCACACACACAAGAAAGAAAGACAGAAAAAAAAGGTGCTGTATAAGCATGTAAGTATGTGCGAGTGGTGTGTTACACGTGATAGAATCACTCTGATCAATGCAATAAGGAAACAATAGGTAATAGTGGTCCCGAAAACAAAGGAAACTTCGACAGGTTTTTAAAAGTGTAAAGCCGGCCACAGCATCGAGTAGTCCTGTGCGTTTCGAATATCCGCGTCCGTGATGTGTGTCACCGTTGGCTGCCGTCGAATCTCGCTCGTTGGCGTCGCCCCTTCCTCTTCGATGTGCTCTGCGTACTCTTCCGCTCCCCGTTTCATTGGTAATATGGTCCCCGGTGGGTCGTCAATGCCGTGTTTGTCTTTCTTGTGTTTTTTGAGGTTGTCCAGTCTGCTGAACGTCTTGGTACACCCTGGCACGTCACATGGGAGTCGTAAGCCCTTATGCGTGTTCTTATGCTTACGCAGATAGCCCCTTAGGTTCTCCCTGACGCCTCGAGGCTTCCACTGGCATTCGTCGCAGACGAGGTCATCTGTAGGCGATGATCGGCCCCCCATCGATTGATGCGTGTGGATGTGTTCGGAATGCGGCGACATGGCGTCCATCTGAGATACCTCCGACATTCCCCGTTCAAAAAGCCCTGGCATGGACGTTTGCATCGACTCCTGGCTCATGGTGCGTGAGAGGTGATGTGCCATGGGTTCGTCCATACCGTAATAAGGCGAAGCGATTGGGGTCGGCCGTGGTCCGTTGATATCTAGTTTCTCTCCCCACCACGTGCGATTATCGCTCGGAGTCGCTGGATTCGGTGGCGATAACGTGGCCTCGCTCATGGGAATCCGCTCGTCTATCGACATGGCTGACGAATGTTCTGCTAGAGATGTTGAGCCATCATCGAAGGCAGGTTGTGGGGTGAATATAAACGGGGATGTCAAGACGTCCGAGGAGGCTGACTGATACGGGCCTAAGCCGTTGTTGAAGAGGGTTGTTTGTGAGGTATTATTCGTTGATAGCCCCTTCGTAGTGTCCGTGTCAAAATTCGACGACGGAGCAATGGACGACACGGCCGACTGCAAGTCTGACATAGGATCGTCACCACGTAGGTTTGGCCAGAATATGGTGTTCTCGATCTGCGGGGCGCCAGGGGATGTCGTCGGTTTCTGAAGCTCGGCAAAGCTTGGGCCAGAGCCGTGTGTTGGGAACACCATCGGGTGATGCTCAGGACACCTGCTCATGGTCATGATGCTCGAGGCCCCAGAGGCGGCTGTCCCTGGCCTTGACGGAAACGCGTGGTTGTCCATCGACGTCTTTCGGGCATCCTTCTTCCTGAGGCTGAAATGGTCCCTCACCTTGGAACTGAAACTTCGTTTCCGTTCGATGATATCGCTGTGCTGCGCCGGGACCTGGGAGTTGGGGCGCTGCGACGATTTCCCTGACCAACCGCTCCACAGAGACCAATCCTTCTCGTTGGTCGGGAACTCGTGCCAGTTGCTGCACTTGTCGCAGTCGAACTCGCCGTTTGGGAGTTCGGGACAGGCAAGCAGGTGCTGAATGAGCGGGAAGGGCTCTGTAAACTTCGCATAGCACTTCATCATGGGGCAGCTATATGTCTGCGCGTAGTGCGGGTAGAGATGCTGCTGCTCATTGAGCTCGCGCAGAAACATGAGAACCATGCGCGCCGTCGTGCCGTTGGTGACTACCTTGGCCTCGTACCTAGATGGGGTGTGAGCGCTCGGTGTCGACAGAGGGGGGCCGCAGTCCGGCCGCAATGGAAACACTCACGGACACGGGGTGCCATGGTCGGCCGTGGTCACGGCGGCTTGGGCGAGCCCGGGCTGCGAGACCTGGGCGGCGTGGCTGCCGTGGCTGCCATGGTGTTGGTGGCGGACGGCCGCCGCGAAGTGTCCCTCATCGTGCATCACTCGGGATTGGAGAGTCGTCGACATGGAGCAGGTTGCAGTGCGGATGGTTCCCGGGGGTGGTGCATCCACTGCATCGTGAAACCAGACTGGCTAGCGGGGGGGCCGCGGGTCAGCAAAAGGCACGAGAGAATATCTCAGCCCTTTTGAGGTTTGTGGTTGGCACACGACTGCTCAACGGTCGATGCACAGAGACGCTGCAAGTCGCAGCGAGTCGCAGATTTGGACGAGAGCCCGGGAACAAGGGGCCTTTTACCTACTCCACGGCGGGCGGCACTGCGCCCAGGGCCGGCCGCTTCGAGCTCCACAGGGAGAACGTGGAGAGTCCCCGGGAAAGCCAGCACCCAACCTGGAGGGCTGGCTGGCTCAGTCGCTCGACTCGCCTGCTCAACGGGCGATGGGTTGGGGTGCGCGCGGCAGTTGTGTTGCACCCGCGCTATGACGGCAGGCGAACCAGGTGTACGCAGCGAGTGCAGCAAATCAGCCCCGGGTCGGGTCAGTAGGTAATTGCATTGGCAGAGGCGTGCCAGTTGGATCGGGGGCTGGCCACTAGGGCCGACAGGTGCAATTGACGTCAATTCATCTAGATTGCCATGTAATCAATTGGCGCGACTTGATCCGGGCTTGGCGTGGCTGTTATGCGGGAGCAGGGGGGGCAGTCAACCACAGTTCGCTGCTGTGTGGAGGGTGGAGGGCGAAAGTGTGGCCGAGATGGCGAGACGGCAGGATAGCCACGCTCGCTTGGAGCCGGGGCAGGAGGATCGAGGTGGATGGACGGATGCCAGGTTGCTAGGGGAGGCGACCTAGCACCGGGAAGTAAAATCGGCAGGGCGCGAGGTAGCATCTGGAAGATTGGAAGATGTCGATGGCGAACGTGTCTTGTGGGGTGGTGAAACATTCGATCTTGACGGGAGGTGGTACTCGCGGGGGAGCGACTTGACAGCGCGAGGGGCCATGCGACTGCGTCTGCGAGGCGTGGAGAGGCAAACAGAAACAGATGGGGTGGGCATCCATGGGCCATGGCTCAATTGCGGGTGGCAGGCCGGGGGACTGTGGCTGGTGTCTGGTGTCTGGCTGCGTGTGGTTGCGAATGGAGCGTGATGCGCTTCATGTTTAGATGAAGAGCGGGCTCCATTTACACGCGAGCCCGAAACCTGCGCGCAGAGGGCCAGGAGGCGGGGTTGTGATTGATGGGTTTTGCCTGCCGTCTAGACTGTGAGGGGAATCGGGGGTCGAGGGGTCGAAGCCAAAATAGCCGGGACACGGGCAACTCTGTGCCGCTGCCAGTTTGAGGCGAAGTTAGGCAGGATCGATGTACAGAACATGCTGGCGCTCATTCCATCTCTGATTTCCTTCCTTCGCATCGAGCTTCCTCAGGTCGCAGCTCGTCACCTGAGCATCCCCCCCTCCCCCCAGTAAGCAGCAGGTCCCATTGCAATAAACCCCCGAGGGCAACCTACCAATCTGCCAATCTACCACGCTCTGGATTCTGCAAGCGCGGTTCAGGCCGTCTGGAGTTGTTACCTGACCAAGGAGGTCTGAGGCTCGCATCCATGGGAGCCCGCCAGCCCACGTTTCTCCTGCTGCGACCCAAGATGGAAGTTAGCACGGCCAGCGGGGATTGGATGCAACCGCTAACAGCCTAGGTCTCCATCCCGCGAAGCAGCTGGCTGCCTCCATTTTTTTTCTCCACCTTATTTTTTTCTCTTCCACGTCGCAATATCACGTTGGGTTGCCCCGTACCAACCTGTCATATGTTGACAGTTGACCCATCAAGGTCCCCCTCCCCCAGCAGGTCGGCGTTCGGCGAGTACGACACGGGATCGATCTGTTTTTTTCATTGCCCGTTATTCTGCCAGAAGACACGAACTGCCTAGGCTGTTTCGCTGCTCCACAACACCTGATCACGGCCAGCATCGAGCTGTTATCCCGACCCGCAACGCGCTGCCAGCGTCCTAACGCTTGGCCGAGTGATGCTGCCCCGGGTATTTTCTGGTCGGCACTCGGTCGTCGCTCGAGGGTTGGTGCTGGACCATGATCACCAGATCGCCCCCGGTCGCAAGCCCGAGAACTTGGGACGGGCGATCCGTTCTCTGGCCCCCCTGGGTCCCGGGCAGCCATGATTGCCAATCCTGTGCACCCTCTCGCTCCCAAGAGTCGTCATGGCCGAGATAGCCAAGCGGATGCCATGCCGCGGCGTCCCAGCTGATGCGAGAGCTATCGTGTTGCAGCCCCGTATCGACTCCATCGAGTCTATCGAGTTGACAGGCCCTGTATGGGGAAGGTCGCCTCCTGCCTGGTGACGGGTCTGGTGGCGTGTTGCCAAAATTGGAACCCGTGTGTGAGCGCTTTGCGCGTGTTGGGAAGTCTTGGGCATCTTAGGCTAATAAAAACCGGAAGCTCGAAATGAGGTCCAGTCTGCAACGCGGCCAGGCTAAATTGCCCCCCCCCCCATCTCCCAGCATGTCTTGGCATTAGCCTGGCAAGGGCACGCCCTCTCCTGTCCGGTGCCGCGTTCCGAACAGCAGAAACAGACCGTTAGCGAGTGCTGACTGATGGGCCTATCCAAGAGATGCGACTGGCGCCAGCCGGCCGGCTGGGTTGTATAGTCGACTTGATACCCGATCATATCACGCTCTCGGTTGGTTTCGCCAGAAGCCACAAAATGCCCTTTGGGACCTCGGGCTTTAATTAGCTATATTATTATACATTTCGTCGGCTGGCCACTCGGTCCGCTGCTGACCGGTACCTTTTTCCCCCATCGGTCCACGGTTCGTGCCTCTGACGATCGTCATGTTCCCGCTGGAACGTCGCATCTCATCTCATACATACTGTCATCAACAAGAGTTGAAGAAAATAGGGCTGAGCCTACCTACGCGTACCGCGCTGGTTGGCTGTGACGTTGGCAGGGTCATCTGATAACCAGATAGTAGCCGGCATGCGTACGACTGGCGCCCAAACACGCACCAAAGCTGGGAAGGAGGCTCATTATTAATGAAACAATAATAGCAAGTCAAAGCTATGCGGGGTTGTGTGAGCTCCCCGCAAACGGGAGATCTCGAAATAAAGACATTTCAGAATCTCCCCACGGGGAGGATTTCAAACGCCCTTTTTGCAATGATGCAGTTTTTCGGCCGACATACACCCGGAGACCGAACCGATGAACATCGGGCCTACGCTTTCTTTCCCTTCCCTCCAACCCTCCCACGCGGGTCCTCCTCTCCCACGTACGCGGGTGGGTTGTGTATGGGAGAAGCCGTTGGCAATGACGAACTGTCTGTCCACCGAGGGCCCTAACGGGAGAGGTAGGAACACGCAATCTATCCCCTTCTCGGTCTCCGGCTGCCGCGCCCGGTTCGTACCTCGTCCCAATATCAACCCACGTCCCTATGTGGCTTCGCTCGCTCCAAGGGGAGGGGGGGTAGAATAAGCTGTTGGGCCTATCTCGTCGACGACAATGACGACTATCAGTTGGGACGGAATGACCAACAACCGACCGATCCCTTGGACGCAGGACTCCATGTCACAATCTGGGAGTCCGCTAGGCTCATCGCAAAACACAGGCCATTTTAATCTGGACAAATCTGGGGTAGCTCTAGATGTCGATTATCTTGTTTGGGGAAACGCAGCGCTCGAATGGGTGTCGCTCGTGATCCCGGTTAACTCTGTTCCCAGGCCCTACGTTCGTTTACTTGAAATAAGCCCCTGATATAAAACAGATTGGAACTGCAGTCTAGGCATCCTCCCTCCCCCAGGCACACGGTGAGCCCCCCATCTGGGCGTTTGCATACCCTTACACGCGGCTGCACTGCACTGTATTACTGCACTAGGGAAGCGGCCCACTGTGGGTGTGTGTCTGAGCCTTTTTCTCTTTTTCTCCGCTCCTTCTTCTGCTTTCTCTGCCTGATGCTATCCCGCTTTCGTAACAGGCTCTCTAACCTTGCATGAACGCCGATGCACCCGACTGAAACGTCGGTATGTCGGTGCAAGCGTGTAGTACGTATGATCTGGGCGTGCTACGAGCCACCTGCACCGCTGACCTAGGTGGGCGGCTGGACGGAATGCGACTGGGGAGGGTGAGGGGCGTGGGAGTCCGTACCCGGGGTCGCTTCGCCTGGATGGTGGAATCGGCCCGGGGCAGTTTACCCCCCTTAAGCCTACCTGCTCTTTTTTCCCCGTCTCCGTTGGTGGTGTGTTTTTTTTTCCCGCAGTTTTCCCAGGGCGCCCGGCCGCACGGGCCGCCCTCTTTCGTATTCTCCTAGATGCTTCCTTTGAGGAAACCTGGTTGATGTGAATGTGTATTTTTGTATACGGCGCGGAGTCGGAATCGATGGGATGCGGTGGGATGCTGATGCTGATGCTGATGGGATTCTGTTGTCCGTCTAGTTGAGTGTGGGGAAAGAGGGATGACCGGGAACGCCTCCGATTCCGGTCCGGAGACGTAAGCTCGATGCGACAGCGGCTGCTGCTGCGGAGTTTCCCGTCTACTCCGAGGCGCAAGAGCCTCTCGCGGGCATAGCTAGGATGTGGCTGATATGTTGGCATCCTACGGTGTGGGAATGCGGCGGTGTAATCAACAGCAAGGGGGTGGCTGGGTAACGTAGGCTATTCGCGAGGCATACCACGTTATCGTTGTGAGACCAGCAATGCTTGACAGTCCGATAAATACCCACTAGGCAAAAAAAAAAATGGCAGGATGGCCGCAAATATGCGAAGGAGCTTCATTCCGTTTATTCCAAAAGACTGACTGGGCTTGGGCCTGAGTCGAAGTGCTTTGTGATGTGGACAAACTTGGTGATTCCTTCTCCGTGGTTCTCAAAAGGACCCATGATGCCAGTGCCGACTCCTCAGACACAGAGCAGCCCCGACCAATCAGCTCAAACAAACCATTCCAATTCTCAGCCATGGCGGCATGGCTGCGTGTTGCCCTTGCCCAAAGTCAAAATCACGCAGGTGCCAGTTGCCCGTACGCCTGAGCACGCGGCCGGGCATTCCCGCACTTTAAGGTTGTTCGCTATTGTTCCAACGTCAGCTTCGGGTCCTCTCAACTGAAAACAAACACATGAGAACAACTGGCGTGCTGATGAGACCATCTGGAGCTGTATTCCCCAGGCGCAGTATAACCCCATTTTGATGTCTCGCAGTCTCGATGCTGAACGGACTTCGATGATGCCGTGGTTTTCCCAATTTTGTTTGAGTTGACGCCGGTAGCATGTGACCCCAGGTACTATCAATGCAATGGAAGAGCCTCAGAGTGACCACGACGGGGAGGGTTTGGTATTGCGAAACCTTGAAAATACGGGTGGCTTGTCTAGTGCTGACCCCTGGGCGCCTGGGCTAACACGAGGCCGCAATCGTCTCGTCATGAAGGCTGGAAATGCGCAAGAAGGGCGGAATGCTTCCTCGACTGCAGATACCTTTGTCAACAAAGTTGTGGCTGTCAAACAAAGCACGATTTCTAGCAAACCATGGGAAAACTCGCCATCCAGACTCTCTCATGTATCAGAATATGATCACAGAAATTATATGGTGCTTTGAGGACGGTATATTACAATCATCTCCTGCTTGCATGTCCGTAATTGCCATTTCGCATGGCTCCTGCTTGAGTTCATTATGTTTGTCCCGGCACTCCGGTTTGCCCATGGCGAAGGAGGATGGCTTTCAATGGGCAACATGCTTTGATAAGGGCTCCATCGTGAGATCCACCTGCGGATTAAAAACCCCAGAGAGACCCCGGACATCACCTTGGCCGGTGCTTGCCGGTTGTTGACAATAGACCCCAAGCTTTGAGTTCTCTATCTTCTTTGGCAGGTCCACCCGCTGTTGTGTCTGCACCTGGGAGAAAGTCCGGTCCGGAAAATTCTTTGTGTTGCAGGCCTGTTGTGCCGGTATCTCGCCCTGAGACCAAGCACGGCGGACTTCTGGTGAACTTAGGGCCGACGGTGGATACCCCAAGAGGACCATCTCGCGGGGCCGTGAGGCTTGGTGCACTGGGGGCGCCAGCCACAAGAAAGATCCGCGGGGTATGGATATCTCATGATAAAGGGATGTTTGTCCCTGACCTGTGCCCCCTGGTGTTTTGTTTCCCTTTCCGGGTCTTGGTCTGGGTAGGTACCAAGTCCGATCGTTTTCTTGCCTCCTTTTGTTTTCCCTAGGCCGACCTTTTTATTTGTTCTGAGACTAGAGACCACGTTCCGTCCCGGCGATGACTTCCACTCGTTCAGCATTGCGGGCGGCGTCGCTTCTATGCCTCGTCGCAGCTGCCACGGCCCTTCCGCGAGCATCTCCACGGGCGGCGCTGCCGGCCTACAGCAGAGTAGGCTGCTATTCCGGCACTGTCAACGGTACACGTGCTCTCAACAGCGCCAGTACGGCCAGCAATTCCATGACGGTCGAGACGTGTGCGGTGTTCTGCGACGGTTACAGGTACTTCGGTCTAGAATACGGCCGTGAGTGTTTCTGGTAGGTGCAAATCGGAGTGGCTTTCTCCCCTTTCAGTCCATTTTCTGTTGTCTCAGGAGTCAAGAGAGAGTTTCCGCTCCCGAGACAAGAAGAAATTTCCCAAAATGGAGAATATTAGCTGATATTTGCCACAGCGGGGACGTGCAGCTCAGCTCTACCGTCGACGACAGCGCTTGCTCCTTCCCCTGCTCAGGCGACAAGTCCGATTCATGCGGAGCTGCTGGTGTCCAGGATCTCTATATCGACCATCTCCATATCCCACGGGTGCCAGCGAAGCTGTCGGTTCCGTATCTCGGCTGCTTCGCTGACGATGGTCCGTCGCGTGTCTTGCCATACCACCTCCTCGGTTCGGATGACATGACGGCAGCTAAGTGCGCCGCTCACTGCTTCATCTACGACTTCTTTGGCCTGGAATACGGACGAGAGTGCTGGTGCGGTAACCTTCCCCCGTCCAACCCCGTCCCCGAATCTGAGTGCTCTTACTCCTGTGCTGGCGACAAGGGAACGCTCTGCGGTGCTGGCCAGCGCCTCAATGTTTGGGGCATCCGTCTCACCGCGCCACCAACCGTCGGCCCCTATACCTACCAGGGCTGCTACACCGATAACAACAACGGCCGCGCCCTCGCCGGCGCCGTCTACCGCGATCCGAATATGACACCTGCGAGCTGCGCTGCGTCGTGCACTGGATACGCCTGGTTCGGTCTCGAGTACTCCACGCAGTGCTTTTGCGGCACAGATCTGCTCCCCAGCTCTAAGAAGGTGGCCGGAATGCAGTGCGATATGCCGTGCGGCGGAGACCTCGATGCGCCTTGCGGTGATGCCGATCGCCTCAACGTGTACTACAACCCGACTGCCGCCCCCGTCAGCAACCCCGCCGCGGTTGGTGAGTTTAAGCAGAAGGGCTGCTGGACGGATAGCCAATCGGCGCGCTCGCTTTACAGCGCTGTCCTTCGCCGTGACGACATGACGATTGGGAGGTGCGCGAGCTTTTGCAAGGCCTTCAACTACTTTGGTGTTGAGTTCGGGTCGCAGTGCTACTGCGGAAACTCCCTAGGCGGAGCGCATGTGTCGGAAAGCCAGTGCGGGGAGTTGTGTGTCG
>Ga0247758_1000582_pt1 | contig 32188 bp, 29 predicted proteins | sample UWRJL156409C4_FD_180950 | JGI IMG/M metagenome (GOLD analysis project Ga0247758, IMG submission 180950) | Plant litter microbial communities from Arlington Agricultural Research Station in Wisconsin, United States - UWRJ-L156-409C-4 | ecosystem: Environmental > Terrestrial > Plant litter >... | reverse complement strand
CGGCCTTCACCGTGCGGATCGGCGCGTCGACGACCGACCGCGGGGCGGCGGCCGCGCCGGTCGCGGGAGCGATGGCGGCGGCCGCGGTCAGCGTCAGGACGGCGACCAGCACCGCGGCGAGGGGCGAGCGCACTAGCTGAGGTTCTTCGTCACGACCATCTTGAACGAGGCCTTGTCGCCGTCGACCTTGTCGACCGTGGCGGTGATCTCCTGCTTGCCGCCGTCGGCGTAGGTGAGCGTGCACTTCACCGACTTGCCGACCTTGGCCTCCAGGTCCGGGCACGACACGTCGGACACCTTGGCCGTGGCCTGCTTGCCGATCTCCGACTTGACCTCCGCGGCGACGTCGTCACCGGACACCGACTTCTCGCCGCAGGCGGTGGCGAAGAGGACGCAGGGCAGGGCGAGGAGCGAGAGGGCGGCGGGGCGGGCGATCGTCATGCGCGGGCACGCTACCAGCGCCGGGGGCGGGATACTGGGTGTATGCCCACCGCCCACGGCTATGCCGCCACCGCGCCCGACGCCCCCTTCTCCCCGCTGCGCTTCGACCGCCGCGACCCCGGCCCCACCGACGTGCAGATCGACATCCTGTTCTGTGGCGTCTGCCACTCGGACCTGCACATGGCCCGCAGCGAGTGGGGCGCCGCGCCCTACCCGCTGGTGCCCGGCCACGAGATCGTCGGGCGCGTGACCGCCGTCGGCGACGACGTGCAGGGCTTCTCCCCCGGTGATCTGGCCGGTGTCGGCTGCATGGTCGACTCCTGCCAGCAGTGCGCGTCCTGCCAGGAGGACCTCGAGCAGTTCTGCGAGAAGGGCGCCACGATGACCTACGGCGGCGTCGAGAAGCAGACCGGCAACACGACCGCGGGCGGCTACTCCACCTCGATCGTCGTCGATCAGGCGTTCGTCCTGCACGTCTCCGACCAGGTCGATCTCGCCGCGACGGCGCCGCTGCTCTGCGCCGGCATCACCACCTACTCGCCGCTGCGCCACCACGGCATCGGGGAGGGCTCCACGGTCGGCGTCGTCGGGCTCGGCGGCCTCGGCCACATGGGCGTCAAGCTCGCGGCCGCGATGGGCGCTCGGGTCGTGCTCTTCACCACGTCGCCGAGCAAGGCCGACGACGCGCGCGCCCTGGGCGCCGACGAGGTCGTGGTCTCGACGGACAAGGACCAGATGAAGGCGATGCGCGGGAAGCTGGACATGATCCTCAACACCGTCGCGGCGCCGCACGACCTCAACGCGTTCCTCAAGCTGCTCAAGCGCGACGGCGCGATGGTCCTGGTGGGGATCCCGTCCACGCCGCACCCGCCGGTCGCCGTGGGGATGCTCGTGGGCGGCCGCCGGTCGCTGACCGGCTCGGCCATTGGCGGGATCGCCGAGACCCAGGAGATGCTCGACTTCTGCGCCGAGCGCGGCATCACCTCGGACGTCGAGCTCATCGCCATGGACCAGATCGACGACGCCTACGAGCGGATGCTGAAGGGCGACGTGAAGTTCCGCTTCGTCATCGACCTGGCGACGATGCCCGCGGCGTAGCGCCTCAGCGACACTCAGCCCGCTGACGCCTCGGGGTCGACCCGGAACGCCACCCGGCCGTAGCGCACCCCGTTGACCTGGAGCTCCAGCGCATGGTCCCCCGGGTGGTGGCGCCGGGTCGTCAGCTGGCGGAACGCGTGGGTGCGGCCCACGGCCAGCCGCTCCCCCGGCGCGAGCGTGCGGGTGGTGAGCTTGAAGACCTTGGGGGCCAGCGTGCCGTTGGCCTTCTGGTAGTGGACGACGTAGTCCACCGCCAGCCGGACCGGCGCGTCGCCCCCGTTCTCCACGTCGGCCGCGAAGTCCAGCGTCTCCCCGATCCGCACCGCGCCGGCGGACAGCCGGGGCCCGGTCACCACGAGCCCCGCGGCGGGGCCGAAGCCGAGCAGCTCCAGCGCCCCCGGGTCGCCCTGCTTGATCAGCGTGCGCAGCGCGTGGCGGACCACGCGGGCCGTGGTGTCGGCGGGCGCGGCCAACCACCGCGCCGCGGTCTCCACCGCCAGCTCGGGCCGGGCCCGGCTGACGTCGTTGAGGTGGTTGGCCACCGAGCGGCGCACGTACTCCTCCTCGTCGCGGTACAGGGCGTCGAGGATGGGGACCGTCGCGTCGGGCCGGTCGGTGAGCGCGGGAACGCGCAGCGCCCACGGCAGCCGGGGCCGCGTGCCCTCGGTCGCGAAGCGACGCACGTGGGCGTCGGGGTCGGCCGTCCAGGTCAGCGCGACGGCCAGCGTGCGGTCCAGGTCCGCGCGCAGGAAGCGGCGGATCGCGGCCTCGGCCGTGTGGCGCGGGGTCAGGGCGGCCAGCAGGGCCAGGCCGGCGTCGAACGCGGGGTCGTCTCCTCCCTCCCATGCGGCGACGGCCCGGAGCGCGACCGCGTCGGCGACCGCCCAGATCATCCAGCCGCGGAAGGCCGGGTCGTCCAGCGCGGCGCGCAGGATCGCGTCGAAGGCCGCGTAGCCCTCCGGGAGGTCGGCCAGCACGCCGTCACGGACCGCGGCCACCCGCTCGCCGAAGGCCAGGTCGGCCAGCGCCGGCTCGACCGCCTGGAGCGCGGGGAGCGGTCGGCCGGGAGCGGCCCGGTCCAGGCAGGCGATCAGGTCCTGGACGGTCTCGCGGCTGAGCAGCTCGTCGGCGGTCGGCATCGGTTGATCATCGGGCACCGGGCGGACCGACGGGCCCAGCCCTCCGTTGGCACATCCGTTCCCGATCGGGGAACGGATGTGCCAACGGAGCGGCCCAGCCCATCCCACGGGAGATCCACAGCCAACCTGTAGACTTTCGGGCGTGGCCATCCTCCCCTCCTCGGGCACGGCGAGCGCCACGACGGACGCCGCGCCCGCCGCCTCCCCACCCGACCGCTACAAGTGGATCGCGCTGTCCAACACCACGCTCGGTGTCCTGCTCGCCACGCTCGACGCGTCGATCACCCTCATCGCGATGCCCGACATCTTCCGGGGCATCCACCTCGATCCCCTGGCCCCGGGCAACAGCTCCTACCTGCTGTGGATGATCCTCGGCTACCTCGTCGTCACCAGCGTGCTGATCGTCAGCCTCGGCCGCCTCGGCGACATGTTCGGCCGGGTGCGCACGTACAACCTGGGCTTCGTCATCTACACCGTCGCCTCGCTGTTCCTGACCATCACCTGGCTGGAGGGGACGGCGGGCGCCACCTGGCTGATCGCCTTCCGGGTCGTGCAGGGGGTGGGCGCCGCCTGCCTGCTCGCCAACTCCGCGGCGATCCTCACCGACGCCTTCCCCGCCAACCAGCGCGGCACCGCGCTGGGGATCAACAACATCGTGGCCGTGAGCGGGATGTTCGTGGGGCTCGTGCTCGGCGGCCTGCTCGCCCCCATCGACTGGCGGCTGGTCTTCCTCATCTCCGTGCCGGTCGGCCTGTTCGGCACGGTGTGGGCCTACCTCAAGCTCGAAGAGCGCAGCACGCCGCGGCCCGCGCCGATCGACTGGTGGGGCAACCTCACGTTCGCGGTCGGGCTGATCCTCGTGATGGTGTCGGTGACGTACGGCATCCGGCCCTACGGCGGGCACGCGACCGGTTGGGGCAGCCCACGGGTCCTCGGGCTGCTCGGCCTCGCCGTCGTCTTCCTGCTCGCGTTCGTGTGGGTGGAGCGGCGGGTGAAGGAGCCGATGTTCCGCCTCCCGCTCTTCCGCATCCGCGCGTTCACGTTCGGGACGCTGTCCACGTTCCTCGCCGCGCTCGCCCGCGGCGGGCTGATGTTCATGCTCATCATCTGGCTGCAGGGCATCTGGCTGCCCCAGCACGGCTACGACTTCACCGACACGCCGCTGTGGGCGGGCATCGCGATGCTGCCCCTGACCGTGGGGATGCTGCTCGTCGGCCCGGTCTCCGGACTGCTGTCGGACCGCTTCGGCGCCCGCTGGTTCGCGACCGGCGGGATGCTCGGGGCCGCCCTCAGCTTCGGGCTGCTGATGCTGCTGCCCACCGACTTCCCCTACCCGGCGTTCGCGGCGATCCTCCTCCTCAACGGCATGTCGATGGGCCTCTTCGCCTCCCCCAACCGGGCCGCGGTGATGAACAGCCTGCCCGCCCGCGACCGGGGCGCCGGCGGCGGCATGAACCAGACGTTCCAGAACTCCGCGCAGGTGCTGTCGGTGGGCGTGTTCTTCACGCTGATGATCGTCGGCCTGGCGTCGAGCCTGCCCCACGCGCTGACCACCGGCCTGGGGGCGCACGGCGTCGACCCCGCGACGGCCCACCACGTCGCGGCCCTGCCTCCGGTGTCGATCCTCTTCGCCGCGTTCCTGGGCTACAACCCGATCGAGCACCTCCTCGGCCCGCACGCCCTCGCCGCGCTCCCGCCCGCCGACCACACCACGCTGACCGGCGGCTCGTTCTTCCCCCAGCTCATCTCCGGCCCGTTCGACACGGGCCTGCACGCCGCCTTCACCTTCGCGATCGTCGCCTGCCTCGTGGCCGCCGCCGCCTCGTGGATGCGCGGCGGGATGTTCCACCACGGGGACGCGCCCTAGCCCGGTCCCGCGAGGGGACGTGCTCCACATTCCTCCCGAGGGGTGGGAGGAATGTGGAGGACGTCCCGCGGGTTGGGGTCGTCAGTGGGCCCGGCGCGCGCAGGCGATGCAGAGCACGCTCTCGGGCGCGACCTTCAGCCGACCCGGCGCGATGGGTTCACCACACGCGTCGCAGACGCCGTACGTGCCCTCGTCCAGCTTGGCCAGCGCGCGGGTCACGCGGTCCTCCGAGACCTCCAGGCTGCCGCCGACGCCCACGTCGTTGAGCCGGCTGACCGCCTCCAGCGTGCCGTCACCGATGCGCTTGCCGAACCCCAGCTCCGCGCCGCGCTCCGGGGGCTTGGCGAACTGGGTGATGCGCCCGCGCAGCTCCCCCTGCCGCGCCAGCAGCCGCCGCCGCACGTCCTCGAGGTCCAGCGCTTCAGTGGTCATCCCGTCAGGCTGCCCTCGCCCGACACCCGAGAAACCGGTGTGATGCAACGCACCGAAGTGGGCGCGGACGTCCCGGCGCGTCGGACGTTCGCCAAGTTGTTGCCGAGGGGTGGCAACAACCTGGAGAACGGGCGTCGACGGTGGCCGGGCTCAGGCCGCCAGCGCCGCGGGCAGCGCGTCGCGGCCCGTGATCTCCAGCTTGCGGTAGGCCTGGCGCAGGTGCGTCTCGACCGTCTTGAGGGTCACGAAGAGCTCCTGGGCGATCTCGCGGTTGGTCATGCCCGAGGCGGCGAGCACCGCGACCCGTCGTTCGCTCGGCGTGAGCGCGTCCACCCCGTTGATGCGCAGCCGGCGGGGCCGGCCGCCGAGCACCACCAGCTCGGCCCGAGCACGCTCTGCGACGGCCAGCGCCCCGCACGACGAGGCCACGTCCGCCGCCTCCTCCAGCATCGCGCGGGCCGCGGCGCGCGAACCGTCGCGCCGCAGCGCCACGCCGAGGTCGGCGGCGACGCGGGCCGCCTCCAGCCGGAACGGGCTTCCCTCCACCACGCCGCGTGCCTCCCGGAGCAGCGCGGTCGCCTCCTCCGCGGGGCCGAGCATCGCGTGCGCGCGCAGCGCGGCGCCCAGCGGCCCAGGGTTGCCCCACGTCCGGCACAGCGCCAGCTCCTCGGCGGTGAGCGCCAGCGCTGCCTCGCGATCGCCGGTGGCCGCCGTCGCCCGCGCGGCGTGCAGGCGCCACGGCGTGTTGCGGTCCTCGTAGCCGATCATCCGCGCTGTGGTCCCCACGACGGTGAGGTCGGCGAGCGCGTCGGCGGGCCGCCCCTGGGCCAGGGCGACCATGCCCCGCGCCTCCAGCCCCCACACCAGCTCGGGCCGCGACGCGAGGTCGTGGGTCGCCTCGATGCCCGCGACCAGCTCGGCGGCGCGCTCCGGCGTGCCCTGTTCGATGAGGACCTCGGTGAGCCACGCGGCACCGATCGACAGGACCCGCAGGGAGACCTGGTTCTCGCCCCAGTCCCGGGCCAGCGCGATCGCGGACACGCCGTGCGCCGCGGCCAGTCCCAGCTCCCCACGCTGGCGCCCGACGTCGAGCTTCATGATCTCGTAGAGCAGGAACTCCACCAGCGACCCACGGCCGCGGGCCCGCGCCCGCACGTGCTCCAGCTCGCGGTCGACGGCGTCGAGGTCGCCGGCCATCGTCAGCGCGTAGATCGGCGGGCCCATGACCGCGGTCGGGGCCAGCTCGTCGCCGGCGAGCCCGCCGTCGGCCAGGGCGTTGCGGGCGATCTCCGCCACGTCGTCGGCCCGGGCCGCCGGATCGAATGCCCGGGCGATCGCGGCGTTGGACAGCGCCAGGCGGTTGGCCGGCGTGTTCCCCGGCAGGTCCGCGAAGGCCAGCATCCGCTGCCGCGCCGCCACGGTACGCGTGGGGTCGAAGAGTGAGAGGTTGGACTCCTGCACCCACAGCCGCGTCGCCGCGTCGCCATTGAGCGCACCGGCGGTGCCGGCCAGCATCTCCACCGCCTCGGTGGTCGCGCCGCAGGTCGCGAGCGCGTCCGACAGGTGCAGGGCGATCCGCACCCGGCGGCCCTGGTCGGGCTCCTCGGCCAGCGCGACGCGCAACTCCCGGGCGGCGCCCTCCGCGTCACCCACACCCATCCGTGCGCGGCCCAGGTCGAAGTGCACCGCCGCACGCTCCTCCGGGGCCGGAGGTTCGGCCACCGCGCGCTCCAGCAGCGCGGCCGCGATCGCGGCATCGCCCCGGGCCAGGGCGGCCGCGCCGGCCACGGCCAGGGCCCGCGCGCCCTCCGCGTCGCCCGCCGGCTCGGTCGACAGCAGGTGGTGGGCGACGCGCTCGGGGCCCGCCCCGGCGGCGCCCAGTGCACGGGCCGCCCGCTCGTGGAGCATCGTGCGCCCGGCGCCCGTGACGTCCCCGTAGAGCGCGGTGCGCACGATGGGATGGACGAAGTCGGTGAGCCGGTCGGGCGCGGTGATGCCGGCCCGCGCGAGCGACTGGAGCGCGGCGAGCACCGTCTCGCGCGGCCGGTCGGCGACGGCGGCCACGTCGACGACCGCGGCCCCGTCCCCCAGCACGGCGAGCGCTCCCGCGACCGCGCGGGCGTCGTCGCCGAGGGAGCCGAGGCGCAGCAGGATGGCCCGGCGCACCGCTTCGGGCACGAGCGAGCGCACCAGGGCGACGACCTCGTCGTCGGCCGCCGGCCGCTCGCGCAGCGCGCCGCCCACCTCGCCGAGGAAGAACGGGTTGCCGCCGGTGACCTCGTGGCCCGCCGTCACGGCGGCGGACGGGAGCGCCGCCCCGGCCCGCCCGGACAGCAGCGCGGCCGAGCCGGCGGGGCTCAGCGGCGCGGGCTCCAGCACCAGCGCGCCGGGCTCGCCGCCGAGTTGGTCGAGCAGGGCCGCCTCGGCGGGCAACGCGTCGGAGCGGGCGGCGACCACGACGAGGACGCCCAGCCCGGACAGGCGCCGGGCGAGGTAGAGCAGGAAGCCGAGGGACGCCTCGTCGGCCCACTGGGCGTCATCGATCAGCAGCGCGTGCGGCCCCGCGTCGGCCAGGTTGGCCACGAGCCAGAACAGCCCGTGGTGCAGCGTGCCCTCCTCGGGCGCGTCGTCGTCCGGGCGCGCACTCAGGCGTAGGGCGGGCAGGGCGAGGCGAGCCGGGCCGTCGAGCAGCCGGTCGCGCTCCGGCTCCCCGGCGGAGAACACCCTGCGCTCCAGGACCTGACGCACGACGCCGTAGACGAGGTCCCGCTCCAGCGCGCCGCCGCGCGCCTCCAGGACGGTCATCCCCGCGGCCGTCGCCTCGGTCCGGGCGACGTCGAGCAGGCTCGTCTTGCCGATGCCGGCCGGTCCGCGCAGGACGACGAGCGGGCCGTCCCCGGCGACCGCCCGGGCAACCGCGCCGACGATGGCGGACTGCTCGTCGTCGCGCTCCAGCAGCTGAGGGCCCCCGCTCACGTTGGCGAACCCTAGCCCCATCCGCGAACCGGTCAACCTGAGCGTCGCTGAGCGACGCCGATGTCGACCGGTTCGTGGATGGGTGTGGACCTGGGGCCATGGACCGCGGCGCCCCGGTGACCTAGCGTGGGGGACGTGACCGATCTGTCTCCCGCCGTCGACGCACTCGCCCGCGACACCACGCTCCTGGAGACGCTGCTCGGGGAGGTCCTGACCGAGCAGCGCGGGCCCGCGTTCGCGACCGCCGTGGGCGAGCTGCACGCGATGGCGCGCGCCCTGCGCGACGAGCGTCAGGACGTGCTCGACGAGCTGCTGCACCGCCTGCGCGGCCTCGACGACGACGCCCTCGCCGCGTACATCCACGCGCTGACCATGCAGCTGCAGCTCGCGAACATCGCGGAGGAGACCGAGCGCGTGCGGCGGCGCCGCGAGTACGACGCCAGCGGCCTGACCCAGCGCGAGTCGCCCGCCGAGGCGGCCACGCTGCTGCGCGTGGCGGGCCAGGACGTGGCGACGGCGCTGCAGGGCGTCCACGTCGAGCTCGTCCTCACCGCCCACCCCACCGAGGCCACGCGTCGCTCGGTGCTGGACCATCAGCGAGCGGTCGCGGGCCTCATGGACGCGCTGGGCGATCCCCGCATCGGTCCCACGCGCCGCCGGGCGCTCCGCGACGAGCTGCGCGAGATCCTCACGGTGTGGTGGCAGACCGACGAGGTCCGCCGGCTGCGCCCGCGCGTGGAGGACGAGGTGCGCCGCGGGCTGTTCGCGTTCGAGGCGACGCTCTACGACGCCGTGCCCGACCTGCTCGACGCGCTGGAGCGGGCGTTCGGCGCGCCGGCCGCGGCCCGCACCCTCACGTTCGGCAGCTGGGCCGGCGCCGACATGGACGGCCACCCGGAGGTCGGGGCCGAGACGCTGGCCCGCACCCTGGCGCTGCACCGGGAGACGGCGCTGCGCCTCCTGCGCGACCGGGTCGCGGCCCTCGCCGAGCGGTTCTCCCACTCCAGCCGCGCGGTCACCGTGTCCCCCGCCCTGCTCGCCTCGCTGGAGGAGGACGCGGTGCAGCTGCCCGGCGCGGCCGTCCTGCGCCGCCCCCACCGCACGTTCGAACCGCTGCGTTCCAAGCTCGGGTTCGTCGAGCGGCGGCTGGGCAACACGCTCGGCGGCGACGGGACGGGCCGCGAGGGCACGTACGGCGGCCCCGACGAGCTGCGCGCCGACCTCGAGCTGGTCCGCGACTGCCTCGGCTCGGCCCACGTCGCGCACGGAGCGATCCGGCGGCTGCTGCGGCAGGTCGACCTGTTCGGCTTCCACCTGGCGTCGCTGGACGTGCGCCAGGGCGCGGGCGTGGTGCAGGAGGCGGTCGCCGCGCTGCTCCCCGGCTACGCGGGCGCCGCCGAACCGCAGCGCCAGGCGCTGCTCGGCCGGGCGCTGGCCGAGGACCGCCATGGACTGGAGCACGTGCCGGACGGGACGGCCGGGGAGTTCCTGCGCGTGCTCGACACGATGGCGCTGGCCGGGCGCGCGTACGGACCGCGCGGCGTGCCGGTGATCGTCCTGTCGATGAGCCGCCGGCCCTCCGACGTGCTCGCGGCCCTGTGGCTGAGCCGGCGCGCTGGCCTGCGGGACGAGCGCGCCGTGCGGATCGTCCCCCTGTTCGAGACGCTCGCCGACCTCGACGCCTCCGAGGCGACCATGGCCGCGCTGTACGCCGAGCCCGTCTACCGCGCGCACCTGGACGGGCTGGGCGGCCGGCAGACGGTGATGATCGGCTACTCCGACTCGGGCAAGGACAGCGGTGCGGTCGCCAGCCAGTGGGGGCTGTACCGCGCGCAGGAGCGGCTGGCCGACCAGGCCGCCGCGGCTGGCGTCGAGCTGGAGCTGTTCCACGGCCGCGGCGGCTCCCCGTCGCGTGGCGGGGGCCGGGCCCACCAGGCGATCCTCGCCCAGCCGCGCGGCGCGCTCGCCGCGGGCCGCATCACCGAGCAGGGCGAGACGATCTCCGAGCGGTACAGCAACCCGGAGCTGGCCCTGCGCTCGCTGGAGCAGACCGTCTCCGCCGTGGTGCTCGCGGCGCACCTGCCCCCGTCCCCCATCGAGGAGCGGTGGCGAGCCGCGATGGACGCGCTGGCCGAGCGCTCCCGCGCGCACTACCGCGGCCTGGTCTACGAGGACCCCGACTTCCACCGCTTCTGCACCCAGATCACGCCGCTGGCCGAGCTGGCCGACCTCAACATCGGGTCCCGCCCGCCCAAGCGCGGCGGCGACGACGGCGTGGAGTCCCTGCGGGCGATCCCCTGGGTCTTCGCGTGGACGCAGAACCGCATCCTGCTCACCTCGTGGTTCGGGGCGGGCACGGCGCTGGCGGCCGGGGACCTGGAGCAGCAGCGGGAGATGCTCGCGCGGTGGCCGTTCTTCCGCGGCCTGATCTCCACGCTGGAGATGGCGCTGTTCAAGACCGACCTCGGCGTCGCGGAGCAGTACCTGCGGCTGGTCGACGAGGACCTGCGCGAGCGGTGCTGGGCGATCGTCTCCTCCGAGTACGAGCGGGTGGTCGACCGGGTGCTGTCCATCACCCAGACCTCCCGCCTGCTCGACGGCAGCCCCGCGCTGCAGCGCCGGCTGGACCACCGCAACCCGTGGGTCGATCCCCTGTCGCACCTGCAGGTCGAGCTGCTCGCCCGGGTGCGCGCGGGCCGCGACGCCCGCGACCCGCTGCTCGCCTCGATCGCCGGCATCGCCTCGGGACTGCGCAACACGGGTTGAGGATCGCCGCCCCGGGGGTGTCGAGTGTCGCTTTTCCGCGCCATGCGACCCGAAAAGTGACACTCGGCGCCCCGGGCGCGGCGTCAGGGGCGGGGGCGCGCGGCGATCTCGGTCAGCGCTCGCCAGAACCCGCGGGCCGGGCCGCTCAACGCCGGCCGGCGGCGGCTGATCGCCTTCAGGTCCCGGTGGAGGTCGACGCCGCGCACGGGCAGCCGGCACAGCGTGCCGGCCCGGACCTCGTCCTCCACCGCCAGCTCCGACAGCAGCGCGAACGCCCCGGGCACGTCGAGCAGCGCCCGTTTGATGCTCTGGTTGCTCGTCGTCTCCATCGTCGGGCTCAGCGCGATGCCGATCCCCGCCAGGCCGGCCGCCGCCACCGACCGGTTGCCGGACCCCAGCTCCCGCGTGACGTAGGGGTTGCCGGGCGCGGTCAGCGCTCCGGCCGGGACGCCGCGGCGGCGGGCCCAGGGGTGGCCCGGCGCGACGACGGCGACGATCTCGTCGCGCTGGAGCGTCAGGGCCTGGAGGCCGTCGAGCGCGTCGACGCCCTCCACGAAGCCGATCTCCGCCCGTCCCTCCCGGATGTCCGCCACGACCGAGGCGGAGTTGGAGATGTGCACGCGGGCCTGGACGTCGGGCTGCACGGCGCGGAACGCGGCGAGCCAGCCGGGGACGAGGAACTCCCCGGTCGTCTGGCTGGCGCTGAGCGAGAGCCGCACGGCCGAGCCCGCCCGGAGCTGGTCCAAGGCGACGGCGGCGTGCGTGAGCGCGTCCAGGGCCCGGCGCGCCTCCGGGTAGAGGACGCCACCCGCCTCGGTCGGCTTGACGCCGAACCGGCCACGCTCCAGCAGCGTGAGCTCGACCCGACGCTCCAGCCGCTGGATGCGCTTGGTCGCGGCGGACTGCGTGAGGGCCAGCGCGTCGGCCGCCCCGCGCACGCTCCCCAGCTCGACCGCGGCCGCGAACGCCGCGAGGTCCGCCGCGGAGAGGGGATCGGACCGCCAGCGGTCGTCGGGCATGGGTTCAGCATAGCCCTCGACCATTCCCGTTCGGAATGCATACGGGCGAGGGGTCCGGCGCAGGCCCGGTGGCTGTCGCTAGACCAGCCCGCTCGGCCAGCGGCGCAGCGTCGAGTCGGTGAGCGCGGTCGGGACCCAGCCGCCGTCGGCCGGCGAGGCGTTGGTGCCGGGCGGGACGATCTCGTCGATGCGGTCCAGGACGTCCTTGGTCAACGTCACGTCGACCGCGCCGAGCTGGGACTCCAGCTGCTCCATGGTGCGCGGGCCGACGATCGGCGCCGTCACGCCCGGGTGGGCGAGCACGAAGCCCAGCGCCAGGTGGATGAGCGACAGCCCGGCTTCCTCGGCGAGCAGTGCGAGCGCCTCGACGGCGTCGAGCTTGCGCTGGTTGTCCGGATTGCCCAGGTCGAAGCGCGCGGGCATCATCTTGGTCCGCGGGGAGTCCGGCGCGTCCTGGCCCTTGCGCCAGCGGCCGGTCAGCCAGCCGCCGGCGAGCGGGCTCCAGGGCAGCACGCCCATCCCGAATCGCTGGGCGACGGGCAGGACGTCGGCCTCGATCTCCCGCACGAGCAGCGAGTACGGCGGCTGCTCGGTGGCGAAGCGGCCGAGCGCGCGCCGCTCCGACACCCACTGCGACTCGACGATCTGGTGCGCCGGGAAGGTCGAGCAGCCGAAGGCGCGGATCTTGCCGGCCTGCCGCAGGTCGGTGAGGGCCGAGAGCGTCTCCTCCAGGTCGGTGCCGGGCTCCGGGCGGTGGACCTGGTAGAGGTCGATCCAGTCGGTCTGCAGCCGCCGCAGGCTGTGCTCGACCTCCTGGACGATCCACCGGCGGGAGTTGCCGCGCTTGTTCGGGTCGCCGCCGGGCTCGTTCATCGCCACGTCCATCGGCCCGTGGAACTTGGTGGCGAGGATGACGTCGTCGCGTCGCCCACCGGCCAGCGCCTTGCCGACGATCGTCTCCGACTCGCCGCGCGAGTAGATGTCGGCCGTGTCGACGAAGTTGATGCCCGCGTCGAGCGCCCGGTGGATGATCGCGATCGACGCGTCGTGGTCGGGCTCCCCCCACGCGCCGAACATCATCGTGCCGAGGCACAGCGGGGTGACCTGCATGCCGGTGGGTCCGAGGCTCCTGTGGTCCATGCGATCGAGACTACGCCCCGGTCATCTCATCCTTGCCTTATATAAGTGATGGTCGATATGCTTACGGCCGTGCACGCCTTCGACGTCCTGGGAGACCCCGTCCGGCGGCGGATCCTCGAACTGCTCGCCGACGGCGAACGGACCTCCGGAGCGGTCTCCACCGTGATCCAGCAGGAGTTCGGTATCAGCCAGCCCGCCGTGTCCCAGCACCTGCGGGTCCTGCGCGAGCACGGCTTCGCGACCGTGCGGGCCGAGGGTGCGCGCCGCCTCTACGCCGTCGACCCGGCCCCGCTGCGCGACGTCGACGGCTGGCTGGACCGCTTCCGCACCTTCTGGACGCCGCCCCTGCTCGCGCTGGAGACCGAGATCGCCCGGGGCAAGCGCGAACGCCGCACCACCCCCTCCGACACCCCCACCCCGACGGAGAAGAGGACCTCCCGATGATCGACGTGACCGAGCAGATCAGCGCCGTGCGCCGCGAGGTCGGCGGCCGCACCCTCGACGCCGGCGAGGCCCGCGTGGTGACGGTCAGCCAGCGCTACGCGACGACGCCCGAGGATCTGTGGGAGGCCTGCACGTCCGCCGAGCGCATCCCCCGCTGGTTCCTCCCCGTCACCGGCGAGCTGGAGCTCGGCGGCCGGTACCAGTTGCAGGGCAACGCGGGCGGCGTGATCGAGCGCTGCGACCCGCCCCGCTCCTTTGTCGCGACCTGGGAGTACGGCGGCGGCGTGACGTGGATCGAGGTGACCGTCGCCGCCGAGGAGGACGGGGCCCGGCTGACCCTGGAGCACATCGCCCTGATCGATCACGCCGACGAGCGGTGGGCCGAGTTCGGGCCCGGCGCGGTCGGGATCGGCTGGGACATGGGCCTCGTCGGCCTCGCGATCCACCTGGCCACCGGCGCGGCGGTGGCGCAGGAGGAGGGCATGGCCTGGGCCGCCTCCGACGAGGGCCACCGGTTCATCGCGCTGAGCAGCGACGGCTGGCGAGCGGCGGACGTCGCGGGAGGCGCGGACCCGGAGCAGGCCCGCGCCGCCGCCGACCGCACCACCGCTGCCTACACCGGCGCCTGACGTCCCGCCGCATCTCGACCACGACGCGTCGAGGACGGGAGATCGGGCCCGGCTAGGATCGTTCCCGTGGTCGCCATGTTCCCCCAGGCCCGCCCGTCCGCGGGCATGTACGAGTCGTTCTACCTGCGGGCCGTGTCCCCCGACGCGCCGCTCGGCGTCTGGCTGCGCTACACGGTCGACAAGCGCCCGGGGCAGGCGCCCCGCGGCTCGCTGTGGGCGACGGTGTTCGACGGCGAGAGCGCAGGGCCGCCCGTCGCGGCCAAGTGGACGACCGACGCGCTGACCGTGCCGGCCGGCGGCTGGATCGCCGTCGGGGACGCGACCTTCGGTCCCGAGGCGGCCACGGGTGCGTGCGGCCCGATCTCCTGGTCGCTGCGCCACACGCCGCGCGCCCCGGAGCTGCGCCACCTGCCCCACGCGGCGCTCTACCGCGCGCCGTTCCCCCGCACCAAGCTGACGAGCCCCGCGCCGTCCGCCACGTTCGACGGCACGGTGCGTGTGGGCGACCGCGTCATCGACCTCGACGGCTGGTCGGGCATGGTCGGCCACAACTGGGGCGCCGAGCACGCCGAGCGCTGGATCTGGCTGCACGGCGTGGACTTCGCCGAGGACCCGTCGGCGTGGATCGACGTCGCGCTGGGCCGCATCGTCGTCGCCGGGCACACCACGCCGTGGATCGCCAACGGGGCGATCTCCCTCCACGGGGAGACCCGCCCGCTCGGCGGCCTGCTGGCCCGGGGCACGCGGGTGCGGGAGGACGTCGGCCACTGCGCGCTGGAGCTCCCCGGCCCCGATGGGCTGATGGTGCACGCGACGGTCTCCGCTCCGCGCGCCCACACCGTCGGGTGGCGTTACGACGACCCGGACGGCGGCGAGCACGACGTGGCGAACTGCTCGATCGCCTCGCTCGTCCTGCGGCTGCACGACCCGGCGGGCACGGGCCGCGCGCTGCACACCGCGCACGGCGCGGCGTACGAGCTGGGGATGCGCGAGCAGGACCACGGCGTGCCGCTCACCCCGGTCGCCCCGTAGCGCCGAGTGTCACCTTGGTGGTCATATAGACCTTGAAAGTGACACTCGACGCCCGGGAACCGCTACCCGACCCCCACCCGGCGGTCGCGGGGCGTGGCCGCGCCCTCCCGGTCGGTGATGACCCGGTCGATCATCCCGTAGTCGCGGGCCTGCTCGGCGCTGAAGAAGCGATCGCGCTCCATGTCCTCGTTGATGCGCGCCTGCGACTGGCCGGTGTGCTTGGCGTAGATCTCCTCCAGGTGCTCGCGGAGGTACAGCGACTCGCGGGCGTGGATCTCGATGTCGGTCGACTGGCCCTGGAAGCCACCGCTGGGCTGGTGGATGAGGATCCGCGAGTTCGGCAGCGCCATCCGCTTGCCGGGGGCGCCGCCGGCGAGGACGAGCGAACCGCCGGACATGGCGATCCCGCAGCAGATCGTCGTCACGTCGGGCCGCACGAACTGCATGGCGTCGTAGATCGCCAGCGAAGCGTAGACGGAGCCGCCCGGGGAGTTGATGTAGAGGGCGATGTCCTTGTCGGGGTCGTCGGCCTCCAGGTGGACGAGCTGGGCGACGATCAGGTTGGCCACCTCGTCGTCGATCGCCGTGCCGAGGAACACGACACGGTCGTTGAGCAGGCGCGAGTAGATGTCGAACGAGCGCTCGCCGCGGGCGCTCTGCTCCACCACCATCGGGATGAGGGGCACGTCGGGACCTCCGTCGTCGTCAGACTGATACGCAACCGTATGGTTGCCTTTCTCATGACGCTAGCATATGCGCAACCCAACGGTTGCATCTTGGAGGTGCGCATGAACGCGGACGTGGAACAGGACGACGTGGTGCGGCGGGAGATCGAACTCGACGGCGATCGTGATCGCGTGTGGACCCACGTGGCCGACCCCGCCGAGCTGGCGACGTGGCTGGCCGACGAGGTCGTCCTCGACGCGCTCGAGCCCGGCGCGGAGGGCCTGATGCGCACCGGGGACGAGCTGCGCGAGGTCGTCGTCGACGAGGTCGAGCCCGCGCGCCGGCTGGCGCTGCGCTGGCGCACGCTCCCCGACGGCGAGGAGCGCCTGGTCGAGCTGACCCTGCTCGACGTGGAGCCGCCGGACGGCGATGGCGAGGTCACACCGGCCCGCACGCGACTGGTCGTGGTCGAGCTGCCCTGGGCGGCGGTGCGCGCCGTCGGCCCCGCCGTGCAGACCGGCCTGCCGTCCTGGGGCCCGACGATGCTGGCGGCCTGATGCCCGCCGCCGACGACACCGTCGCGGGCGCGGTGTTCTCCGCACTCGCCGACCCCACCCGCCGCCACGTGGTGCGCGCGCTGGCCGCCCAGCCGCGGGTGACCGCGTCGGCGCTGGCCGCCGACCTGCCGATCTCCCGCCAGGCCGTGGCCAAGCACCTGGCGGCGCTGCGCGACGCGGGGCTGGCGGTCGCCGAGCCGGTGGGCCGGGAGACGCACTACCGCCTCACCCCCGCCCCGCTCGCCGACGCCATGCGCTGGATCGCCACCGCCGGCGGCGAGTGGGACGAGCGCCTCGGCCGGCTGGAACAGCGACTCGCCCAGGACGATCGGTGAGCGCGGGCCAGCGCATCGGGGCGGGCGGCGCCCTGCTCGCGACCAGCGTCGTTCTCGCCGTCACCGGCTGCGGCGGCGCCGGTGACGCCCCGGCCCCGAGCCGCACCGCGACGACGGTGTCGACGCGCTCCACCCTCCCCTGCCGGCCGGGCGTCAGCCGGGGCGTGGTCCCCGTGTGGGCCCGCGCCGGGTTCTCCGAACGGAGGCCGCGCATGTACCGCGCCGTGGGCCGCCGGGGCCGTATCGCCGCCCTCGTCTTCGGGTACCCGCTGCAGGCCCTCCCCGGTCCCGAGCGGTCCAACAAGATCCTGTGGGTGCCCCGGGTCCGGCCGCCCGCCGGGTCGAGGCTGCGGGTCAGCGCCCAGCGCATGACCGGCGCGACCCCGGTCGACCGGCCGGTGGTGCGCGTGGTGGATCCGGGCCCGTCCACGGTGGACGTGCCCGTCGCGGGCTGCTGGCGCCTGTCCCTCACCTGGCCCGGCGGGGCCGACCAGCTCGACGTGGAGTACACGCCGGGCTGAGAGACGGCCTGAAGGTCGTGACCGGGACACCAGGGTGGGGGTTCTCCACATTCCTCCCGAGGGGTGGGAGGAATGTGGAGAACGCCCCGGGTCAGAGCCGGTGGCCGTGCCGGGGAGCCTCGACGATCCCGCTCCCCAGGCGGGATCACCGTCCCCGGTTGGCGGCCGACAGGCGGAAGCGGTACCGGCCGTTGTCGGAGCGCACGCCGGCGGGGCCGTCGAGCCCCCCGGCCAGCCCCGCGGGGACCCGTCGGACGAGGACCGTGTCCCCATCGGCGACGACGGTGACGCCCAAGGCACCGTCCGGTCGGACGCGGGTGCGCACCTCCAAGCGGTGGTCGGCGACGTCCGCGGCGGCCGGGTCGCCGGGCAGCGGCACCCGGGCCACGTCGACGTACCCGCGGTTGCCGCACTGGGCCGACGTCGTCTGCCCCGGGTTGCGCTTGACCGACACCACGATGGAACGTTCCGGGAACTGGCGCCACATGATGTAGACGAGGTTGCAGGGATCGCCGGCGCGGAGCTTCAGGCCGATCTGCCGGCGCACTTCCCCCGAGCCGAGCGGGACGGTCTCGGCACTCGGCCCGCGCAGGCGGAAGCGCAGCAGCGCCGAGGCGGCGTGCCGGCCCCGGTCGCGCTCGACGGCTCGCAGACCCGGGCTGGCGGTCTGGAGCGCTCGGGACGCCGTCGTGGCGATGGACCCGCTCGTGACGTCGAGGGCGGAGGCGGGCACCGGCGTCCAGGCGCGGGCGGCGGGGACGAAGGCGAGAACGGCGAGAACGGCGGTCAGCGGTACGGCGGTGCGGCGCACGGTGGTCATGACGGCCTCCAGGGACGGTGGGATGGACGGGGATCCATCGTGCTCACCCGCGGAGCCGCCGTCCCGCGCATCGGCGACGCCCCGGACGTCGGGTCGGCGACACAGGGGCGCGGCCCCGGTCCCGGTACGCTCGGTCCATGGAGTCCATTGCCCCAGGCGACCTCGTGACGCTGTCCACCGCCGGCGCGCCACTCGACGGCATCGTCGTCGACCTGCCCAGCGCGACCAAGGCCATCGTCGCCGTCGTCGACCGCAAGCGCGGCCCGGTGCTGCGCACCGTCGACCGGCAGACGCTGGCCGAGCGCGCCGAGCCCGGAGCCGACGACCGGGCCCTGCAGCTGCTGATCCGCCGCACCCCGTCGGCCGTGAAGGCCAAGGCGCGCGGCGGCGCGAACGCCAGCTCGAGCCGGGACGCGCACACCCGCGCCGCCATGCACCGCACCACCGGGAAGTAGCACCCGGCGTCCGAACCTCGGTACGCCGTGCTCGCCGAGCGAGCACGCGGTACGGACGTTCGCAGGACAGCGTATGGACAACCTGTGTACGAGGTGGCTCCGGTGGGCCGACCCCGGTACGATCGCGTCCATGTTCCGCGTGCTGCCCGCCGCCCTCGCCGCCGCCACGCTGCTCCTCGCCGGGCCCGGCGCGGCCGCCGCCGAGGACGCGCCCGACACGTTGACCCCGGATGGCCCGGCCACGGTGTCGAGCGTCTGGCGGGGCGCCGTGACCACCGAGGGACGCGGCCCCGAGGTCCTCACCGGCGTGCGCGTCACCGTCGGCCCCGGCGGCCGCGGCGGACCGATCCGGCTGCGCGTCAGCAGCCACCTGGATCCTGACCGCGGCACCCAGCTCGGCCCCTGGGTCGACCTGCCGGCCGAGCCCGGCGTCTACCGCTTCCCCGCCCCCGCGCTGCGCTGGGACTACCGCGACGGCGTCATCGCGATCGACCAGCAGGTCGGCGGGCACGCCATCGTGCGGAAGTCGGCGTGCACCCCCGAGCAGGGCCAGTACGGCGACGTGTGCCAGATCGTTTCCCTCGACGTGTTCCACGGCCTGGCCGACGGGGACTCCGGCGCCGGGACCGACACCACCCCGCCGGAGCGCGTCCCGGGGCAACAGCTCGCCGTGACCGGTGTGTTCACGGGCGACCGCGATCGCGACCGGGTGCCGGACGCGGAGGACCGCACCGACCTGCGGCTCACCGCCACGCGGACGTTCGCCGCCGACGGGTCGAGCACGATCCGCGCGACGATCGTCAACGCCGGGCCACGGACCGCGGACCTGCCCATCCTGGCCATCGACACCGCGCTGCGCCGGGAGGCCTGGACCCCCGCCTGCCGCGTCGAGGAGCCCGCGCCGGGTTTCGGCGGCTCCTTCCCGCTCGGGGTCCAGGGATGGGACACCATCAGCTGGTGCCCGTTGGCCGCGCTGGCGCCCGGCGCCTCCGTCACCCTCTCCGGCCCCCTCTCGTCCGCCCTGGCGAACGAGAGGGTCGCGGTCAACGCGTCGGGGGACGGCGAGGACCTCGTGCCCGCCGACAACCTCGTGAAGCTGGCCGCGCAACCGCCCGTCGAAGGCCGGCCGGCCGTCGTCCTGCGCACCCCCGCCCGGCAGCGCATCGGCCGCCGCGGCCTGCGCGTCGCGGTGCAGACGCGCCAGGCCGGCTCCCTGCGGGTGACGGTGCGGATCGGTGCGCTGCGCAGCGTCCGGGTGGTCCGCGTCGGGGCGGGCTCGCACCGCCACACGCTGACGTTCCGTCCCCGGCTGCGGGGTACGCGCGCCCACACGGCCACGATCACGGCCCGGTTCACCGCCCGTGACGGCACCGTCTCGCGGACGTCGAGCCGCATGGCCATCTCCCGCTGACCCAGGCCGCCCGCCCCTCCCCCACGAACGATGACGCAGGTATGCGCGTACAACACGCATACCTGCGTGATCGTTCGGGGGCCGGCGGGCCGGCGGGGCGGGGCGGGTCGTCATAGTTCCCCGGGTGGACGAGCGCCATGACATCGAGGACCGGGCCGACGTCGAGCGGCTGGTCCGCGCGTTCTACGGCCGCGCCCTGACCGACCCGATCATCGGCTTCCTGTTCGTCGACGTGGCCAAGCTCGACCTGGAGGAGCACGTCCCGGTGATCGCCTCGTTCTGGGAGACGATCCTGCTCGGCGCGCAGTCCTACTCCGGCGGCGCGTTCGCCGTCCACGCGAGCCTCAACCGCCTGGCGCCCCTGCGGCCCGGGCACTTCGCCCGGTGGCTGGCGCTGTGGAACGCCACGGTGGACGAGCTGTTCGCCGGGGAACGGGCCGAGCTGGCGAAGTCCCACGCCCAGCGCGTGGCCGGCGCCTTCTCGCGCCGGCTGCAGGGCCTCGCCGAGGAACCGCCCGAGGGCGGGCTGCCGCCGGGCGGCCTGACCATCACCACCTGGCGCGGCTGACCCGCGACGCGACCGACGGCCGGCAAACCGGGCGCCGAGTGTCAGCTTTTCGCCCGTATTCGACGGAAAAGTGACACTCGGCGGGGCTGGGCGGGCGGGTTTGGGTGGACGGGACGGGACGGTGACAGTCGGGACGGCAGGACCCGGTCAGTCGTCCCCGAACTGCAGGCACAGCGCACACACGTCGTCCGGGTTGACGTCGCCGGGGGCCAGCGCCCCCACGAGCCCGTCCACGAACGGCTGCGGGGGCAGCAGCCGCCACTCCGAGATCTCGGCCACGAGCCGCTCGATCCCCCGGTCCAGCGGCTCGCCACGGCGCTCGACGAGCCCGTCGGTGTAGAGCACGAGGCGCGCGCCCGGGACCAACGTGAGCCGCCCGCTGACCGCTCGCGGGATCTCGGGCGCGAAGCCGAGCGGCAGCGAGCGGCCCTCCCACAGCACCACCGGCTCGGCGCCCGGGGCCACGAGGATCGGCGGCGGATGCCCGGCGCACGCGTATCGCACCACGCCGGACTCCAGGTCGACGTCGGCGTAGACCAGCGTGGCGAGCAGGGCGAGCGGCACGCCGGCCGCGAACCCGTCGAGCCGGGCGAGGACCTCCGACGGACCGCCCAGCCCCGCCCCCGCCAGCGCGCGGGTGGCGCTGCGCAGCTGGCCCATCGCCGCGGCGGCCTGGATGCCGCGGCCGACCACGTCGCCGACGACCATCCCGATCCGGCGCCCGCCCTCCACCGGGAACGCGTCGTGCCAGTCGCCCCCGACCTCGAGCGCCTCGACGGCCGGGCGGTAGTGCGCCCCGACCGTGACCCGCGGCTCGTCCAACGGGACGCTGGCGAGCATGCTCTGCTGCAGGACCGCGGCGACCTCGGCGGCCTCGCGCTCCAGTCGCTCGGCGTGCTCGCGCATCTGGCGCTCGCGATTGCGGGCCAGCACCAGCTCCTGCTCGTAGCGCCGCCGGTCGGTGGCGTCGAAGATCGTGGTGCGGATCATCAGCGGCTCGCCGGCGGCGTCCCGCTTCAGGACGGCGTTGATGAGGACGGGGAGGCGCGTGCCGTCCGCGCGGCGCAGCTCCACCGCGATCTCCCGCACCGCGCCCTGCATGGCGAGCAGCGGCGCGTAGTGGGTCTCGTGGTAGATCCGCCCGCCGGCCGTGAGGAGGTCGGCGAACCGGCGCCCGGCCAGCAGCTCCTCGGAGGCGTAGCCCGTCCAGGCCAGGAAGGTCCGGTTGACGCGCACGATCGTGCCGTCGGGCAGCGTCGAGAGGTAGCCGCACGGCGCGTCCTCGTACAGATCCTCGGCCCGCTCACGGAGCGCGTCGCCCAGGGGAGTCCCGGCCGGTTCCCCACCCAAGGGATCGCTCATCGGCGCCTACAGGAAGGAGCGGATCGCGGCCGTCGTGGCGGCCGGCGCGCTCAGGTTGGGGCAGTGGCCGGTGGCGTCCAGCAGGACGAACGCGCTGCCGGGGATCGCCGCGTGCACGTACGCGCCGACCTCCTGCGGGGCGATCGCGTCCCGCGCGCACTGGAGGACCAGGGTCGGGACGCGTACGTCCTCCAGGTCCGCGCGGTTGTCGGAGCGGAACGTCGCCTCCGCGAACTGGCGGGCGATCTCGGGATCGGTGCGGCAGAAGCTGTTGGTCAGCTCGTCCCCCAGCTCGGGCCGGTCCGCGTTGCCCATGATCACCGGCGCGATCGCGCTCGACCAGCCCAGGTAGTTGCTGTCGAGGGAGCCGAGCAGCTCGTCGATGTCGTCGGCGGTGAAGCCCCCGACGTACCCGTCGTCGTCGACGTAGCGCGGCGACGGGCCGACCATCACCAGCGCGCCGAACCGCTCCGGCTCGGCGTTGGCGGCCAGCACCCCGATCATGGCGCTCACCGAGTGCCCGACGAACACCACGTCCCGCAGGTCCAGCGCGCGCAGGATCTCCAGGAGGTCGTCGGCGTAGGCGTCGAGGACCCCGTAGCGGTCGAAGTCGTACGCGGCCAGGTCCGACCCGCCCGCCCCGACGTGGTCGAACAGGACGATCCGGTGGTCGTCGGCGAACGCCGGAGCGACGAAACGCCACATGTTCTGGTCGCACCCGAAGCCGTGAGCGAAGACCATCGGACGCCCGTCGGGGAGACCGGAGAGCGTGACGTTGTTACGACGTATGACGTCTGACGACACACGTTCACCCTACCCCCGGGGCGCGGATCCACGCACGGGCCGCCACTAGGATCCAGCCGATGTCCATCCTCGTCGTCTTCGCCAGCGGCCACGGCCACACCGGCCGGATCGCCGCCCGGGTGGCCGAGGTCCTCGCCGCCGACGGCCTCGTCGCGGACGTCCGGGACCTCGGCGAGCGCGGTTCGGACCCGCGGCCCGAGGGCCACGATGCGGTCGTCGTCGGCGCCTCGATCCACCTCGGCCACCACGAGAAGGAGGTGGTGCGGTGGCTGAAGGACCGGCGGACCGGCCTGGCGGCGGTGCCGACCGCGCTGTTCTCGGTCTCCCTCACCGCCGCGGACGACGACGAGGAGGCGCACGCGTCCGTCCAGCGCTGGATCGACGAGCTCCTCACCGAGACCGGCTGGACGCCCGACCTCGTCACGCCGATGGCCGGCGCGCTCCAATACCGGGAGTACAACCGCTTCACGCGGGGCTTCATGAAGCGGATCGCCGAGCACGACGGCCGGCCCACCGACACGAGCACCGACGTCGACCTCACCGACTGGGACGGCGTGGACCGCTTCGCCCACGCCGTCGCCGCACTGGTGCGCCCGCCGGCCCCCTGAGGACCGGCCGGCCCACCAACCCGTCCGCTCAGTCGAGCGGGTCGAGCGACGAGAGGCCCAGCACGTCGTTGCGGTGCGCGTGGGCCCAGTCGATCGGCACGTGCACGGGCACGGGCCGCGTCTCGGGCGCCGGGTCACGCGGCGCCGGGGCGACCACGCCGAGCTCCTCCAGGTACGGCGCCAGGTACCGGCTCGCGACCTTGGCCGGCGGCCACCAGAGCGGGTGCGCGTCGGACTCGCTCGACGCGGTGCCGACCGGCCGGCGCAGGAACCGGTCCTCGCGCCCCGCGAGCAGGCGTCCCCGCAGCTCCAGCAGCGGCGGCTCGACGGTGACGTCGGCGCCCAGCGCGGCGGCCAGCCGGGTGGCGACGGCGTCGGCCTGCTGGCAGGCCAGCCCGCCCTGCTTGATCGGCTGCTGGGTGGCGTCGCCGACCGCCCACACGTCGGGCAGCCCGGGCACGTGGCCCTCGGCATCGACCGCGACGAACCCGTCGTCGTCGACGGGCAGGCCGGCCACGCCGGGCCCGCGCATGCGCGACAGCGCGACGATGCTGTCGACCACCAGCTCGCCTTCGATCCCCAGGTCGACGTGGCCGGCCCGCGGCACCTCCGCGGTGACCGACCCGTGGAACGCGATGCCCGCCGCGCGCAGCAGGCCGGCCACCGCGTCGCTGGCCTCGTGCCCGAAGACGGCGAGCGGCCGGGCCTCAGGGGTGACGAGGTGCAGCCCCACGCCCTCGGGGCTCGCGTTGGCGACCCGCTCGGCGGTCATCAGGGCCAGCTCGTAGAGCGGCAGCGGCCAGGTGACGCCGCCGGGGTTCACGAACGCGACCGAGCGCGAGTACCCCTGCTCGAGGTCCGCGACGACGCCGCTCAGCGCGTCGGCGTCGAACGGGTCGAAGGTCAGCGCGCGGTCGAACGCCGGGGTCGTGCGGGCGCCGGTGGCGAGCACCAGCGTGTCGTAGGCCAGCTCGTCGCCGGAACCGCAGCGCACGACGTGCCGGGCCGCGTCGACCGCGGCCACCGTGTCCTGCTTCAGGGTCCCTCCGTGCGCGGTGAGGATCTCCTCGAGCGACGCCGTCGGCGCGACGCCACGCCCGAACGGCACCATCACCGAGAGGGGCCGCAGCGAGAACGTGGAGGTCGGCGAGACCAGCGTCACGCGGACGCGATCGCCGGCGAGGTCGTGCAGCGCGAGGAGCAGCTCCAGCGCCGCGATGCCGCCGCCGGCGATCGCCACGTGGTGCGGGGTCTGCGGTGTCGCGGGGGTCGGGCTCATGGCGGGCGCTCCTGTGCAGTGGGGGTCTCGATCGTCGCACGTGCCACCGGCCGGCCCATCCCGCGACGCTCCGTGAACGGTCCCGCACATCTCCCCAGACCGCCTCCGTAGTTCACCCGGATGGAGGTCTGGACGCGGGGGCGCAGGATCCTGGACGTGACCGCTCTCGACCTCGCCCGCATCCAATTCGGCACGACGACGATCTTCCACTTCTTCTTCGTGCCCGTGTCCATCGGCCTGGCGTTCTTCGTCGCCGTGTGCCAGACCCTCCACTACCGAACGGGCAAGGACGTCTACGCCCGCCAGGTGCAGTTCTTCGGCAAGCTCTTCCTCATCTCGTTCGCCGTCGGCGTGGTGACGGGGATCATCCAGGAGTTCCAGTTCGGCATGAACTGGTCGCAGTACTCGCGCTTCGTCGGCGACATCTTCGGCGCACCGCTCGCGATGGAGGGGCTCGCCGCGTTCTTCCTGGAGTCGACGTTCATCGGCCTGTGGATCTTCGGCCGGGACCGGCTGTCGCCCCGCCTGCACCTGATGACGATCTGGCTCGTGTCCGGGGGCACCGCGCTGTCGGCCTGGTTCATCATCGCCGCCAACTCGTGGATGCAGCATCCCGTCGGCTACAAGATGGAGGGCGGCAAGCCCAAGCTCGACGACATCGGGCAGGTGCTGTTCTCGTCCACCACGCTGTGGGCCTACGCCCACGTGCTGCTCGCCGCGCTGCTGACCGGCTCGCTGCTGGCCCTGTCGGTCGCCGCCTGGCAGCTGCGCAACCGGGGCGACCGCGCCCTGTTCGGCTCCGCGGCGAAGGTGGCGCTGCCGATGGTCTGCGTCGGGCTGATCGGCTCGTTCGTGATCGGCGACGGCCTGATGCGCAACATGGTCACGTACCAGCCGATGAAGGTCGCGGCGGCCGAGGCGATGTTCAACACCGAGGCGCCCGCGCCGTTCAGCCTGTTCGCCACCGGCGACTTCACCCGCAACCCGGGGCACACCAACCGCGACCTCAAGGTCCCCCACGTCCTGTCGCTGCTCGCCACCCACTCGTGGAACGGTGAGGTCCAGGGCATCAACGACCTCAACGCCAAGTACCAGAAGCAGTACGGACCGGGTGAGTACGCGCCCTTCGTGGCCGTCGTCTACTGGTCGTTCCGCGTGATGGTCTACACCTGGGGCGCCCTGGCCGCGTTCGCCGCGCTCGGGCTCCTCCTGTGGCGCCGCGGCAAGCTGGAGACCTCCCGCTGGTGGCTGAAGCTGGCGATCGTGGCCGGCGTGACGCCGTTCCTGATCAACACGGCCGGCTGGGTGATGACGGAGATGGGCCGCCAGCCGTGGATCGTCCAGGGCCTGCTCAAGACCTCCGACGCCGTCAGCCCACGCGTCAGCACCGGCCAGGTGGTGATCACCCTCGTCGGCTTCGTGGCGCTGTTCACGGTCATCGGCGGGATCGCCCTGTGGCTGTTCCTGCGGGAGGCGCGCCACGACGTGACGCCGCCCGACCCGGACGACGAGGCCGCCGCCGGCGCGCCCGAAGACACCCTCTCCCTCGCGTACTAAGGACCGATCGTGGACGTCGACTACAGCTTCCTGCAGGCCCTCTGGTTCATCCTCATCGCGGTGCTCTGGCTCGGGTACTTCGTGCTCGAGGGGTTCGACTTCGGGGTGGGCATGCTCATCCGCAAGCTCGGGCACGACAACGCGGACCGCCGGGCGATCATCCACAGCATCGGCCCCGTGTGGGACGGCAACGAGGTGTGGCTGATCACCGCCGGCGGCGCCACGTTCGCCGCCTTCCCCAACTGGTACGCGACGCTGTTCTCCGGGTTCTACCTCGCCCTGTTCCTCATCCTCGTGGCGCTGATCGTGCGCGGCGTCTCGTTCGAGTTCTGGGGCAAGTCCGACGACCCGCGCTGGCGCACGGGCTGGGAGTGGGCGATGGTCGTCTCCAGCTTCCTCGCCGCGCTGCTGTGGGGCGTCGCCTGGGCGAACATCGTGAAGGGCGTGCCGATCGACTCCAGCCAGGAGTTCACCGGCGACCTGTTCACGCTGCTGAACCCCTACGCGCTGCTCGGCGGCGTGACCACCGTGCTGCTGTTCCTCTCCCACGGGGCGATCTACCTGAACATGCGCACGGGCGGGGACCTGCCCGAACGGGCGCGGGCCGTGGCCCGCTGGGCCTCCCCCGCCGCCGCCCTGGCCGGCATCGCCTTCGTGGCGTGGACCGCGCTCGACGTGGCGGGACAGGACGCGGTGGTGATCGCGCTGGCCGCCCTCACCGCCGGGTTCCTGGTGATCGCCGCGACCGCGGAGCTGAAGCGCCGGCCCGGCTGGGCGTTCGCCTACAGCGCCGGGGCCATCGCGTCGCTGTTCGTGATGCTGTTCGTCGACCTGTTCCCGCAGGTGATGCCGTCCTCGACCAGCGCCGCGTTCGACCTGACGATCGCCAACACGTCGTCGTCGCCGTACACGTTGACCGTGATGACCGTGGTCGCCGTGGTCCTCGTCCCCGTCGTCGTGGGCTACCAGGCGTGGACGTACTGGGTGTTCCGCAAGCGTGTGTCCCCCGAGGACTTCGACCCGACCAAGCGCAACCCGCTGGACCTCATCAAGGCCTCCTCCGACGCGGACGCGCGGGCCTAGGCCGTGGCCTCCTCCCCCGACGGCGGCCGGTCCGCCGCGCGCGCCACCCAGCGCCGGCTGACGCGGATGGTCCGCGCCGCCCGGCTGCCGCTGGGCGGCGCGGTGGTGCTCGGCGTGCTCACCTCCGTGCTCGTCGTGGCCCAGGCCGCGCTGATCGCGGTGGTGGTGCCCCGGGCCTTCCTGGACGGCGACGGGCTGGAGGCGTTGCGCGACCCGCTGATCGCGCTCGCGGCGGTCGTGGTCGCCCGCGCGCTGTGCGCCGGGGCGTTCGAGACGTCAGGGCGCATCGGCGCCCAGCGGGTGATGGGCGAGCTGCGCGAGCGGCTCGCCACCCACGTGCTGCGCGTCCGTCCGACCGGCTCGCCGGACCGGCGCACGGGCGAGCTCGTGACCACCGCCGTGCAGGGCGTCGAGGCGCTGGAGGCGTGGTTCGCCCGCTACCTCCCCCAGGCCGTGCTCGCGGTCGCCGTGCCGATCGTCGTGCTCGCCTACGTGCTGCCCCGCGACCCGGCCGCCGGCCTCATCCTCCTGATCACCGTCCCGCTCGTGCCCGTCTTCATGATCCTCATCGGCCTCGCGGCGAAGGCGCGGACCGAGAAGCGCTGGACGACGCTGTCACGCCTCAGCGCCCACCTCCTCGACGTGATGCGCGGGCTGGAGACGCTGCGGGCCAACGACCGCGACCAGGCCCAGGTGTCGACGATGGAGCGGGCCGGCGACGCCTTCCGCCGCGAGACGATGGCCACGCTGCGCATCGCCTTCCTCAGCGCGCTCGTGCTCGAGCTGGTCGCGATGCTCGGCACCGCGCTGGTGGCGGCCACGGTCGGGGTGCAGCTCGCCGAGGGCAACCTGAGCCTGACCACCGGGCTGGCCGTGCTGCTGCTGGCCCCCGAGCTGTACCTGCCGGTGCGCATGCTCGGCCAGCAGTTCCATGCCAGCACCGACGGCATGGAGGCGGCGGAGCGGATCTTCGCGGTGCTCGACGAGCCCGCCGCCCTGGCCGCGCCGACCGGCGTGGCCCCCGCCGTCGTGCACCCGCGGTCGAGCGTGCTGACGCTCGACCGCGTGACGGTCCGCTACCCCGGCCGCCCGGTCCCCGCGCTGCACGAGGTGTCGCTGACGATCCGGCCGGGCGAGCACGTCGCGCTCGTCGGCCCCAGCGGCTCTGGCAAGAGCACGGCCGCGGCGCTGGCCCTGCGCCTGCTCGATCCCGACGAGGGCGCGGTGCGCTGTGGCGGCGTGGACCTGCGCGAGGTCGACGTGCAGGCGTGGCGCCGCCAGGTCGCGTGGGTGCCCCAACGGCCGACGATCTTCTCCGGGACCCTGGAGGACAACGTGCGGCTGGCCGCGCCCGACGCCTCGGCCACCGCGGTGCGCCGCGCGCTCGTCGCCGCCGGCCTGGCCGACCTCGTCGCCGCGCTGCCCGCCGGCCTGGCCACCCGCGTCGGCGAGGACGGCCGGCCCCTGTCGGCCGGCGAGGCCCAGCGGGTCGCGCTGGCCCGCGCCTACGTCCGCGACGCGCCGCTGCTGATCGCCGACGAGCCGACCGCCCACCTCGACGCCGTCACCGCGGCGGCGGTGGCCGACGCGCTGATGGAGCTGGCGGCGGGCCGCACGCTGCTCCTCGTGACCCACCGGCCCCAGCTGGCGGCGTTGGCCGACCGCGCGTTGACGATCGACCGTGGGGTGATCGTCACGCCTCGTCCAGTCCCCACACCCCTTCTCTCTCTGGTGACCACATGAGCTCCCTCCTGCACATGGTCCGCCTCGCGGGCCCGTTGCGCGGCCGGCTGGCCCTCACCGTCGCCCTCGGCGCCGGGGCCGTCCTCGCCGCGCTCGCGCTCCTCGCCGTCTCGGGGACGCTGATCAGCCGCGCCGCGCTGCGGCCCGAGATCCTCACCCTGATGGCCCTCATCGTCGCCACGCGCGTGCTGGCGATGGGCCGCAGCATGCTGCGCTACGGCGAGCGGCTGGTCTCACACGACATGGCGCTGCGCGGCCTGGCCCGCCTGCGGGTGCGGCTGTACGAGCGCCTCGCCCCGCTCGTGCCCGGCTCGCTGCCCGGCCTGCGCCCTGGCGACGCGCTCAGCCGCTTCGTCGGCGACGTCGAGACGCTGCAGGACCTGTACCTGCGCGCGCTCGCGCCGCCGATGGTCGCGGGGGTCGTGGTCGTCGCCACCGGCGGCTTCCTGCTCGTCGTGCTGCCGGCCGCCGCGCCGATCCTCGTGGTCGGGCTGCTGCTGGCCGGCGTCGCCGTTCCCGCCGCCACGGTACGGCTGGCCCGCCAGAGCGGCCGGCGCGAGGCGCCCGCCCGCGGCCGGCTGACCGACGAGCTGGTCGAGGTCGTCCACGGGGCGCCGGAGCTGGCCGTCGCCGGCCGCGAGGCCGACGCCGAGCGCCGCCTGCGCGCCGCCGACCGCGCGCTGCTGGACCTCCAGCGCCGCGACGCGGTGACCCAGGGCCTCGCCGCCGCCGCGAGCGGCATCGTGGCCGGCCTGACGCTCGTCGGTGTGACCGCGGTCGGGATCGACGCGACCGCGGCCGGCCGGCTCGACGGGGTGCTCCTCGCCGCGGTCGTCCTCGTCGCGCTCGGCGCGTTCGAGGCGACCGCGCCGCTCACCGACGCCGCCCGCCGCCTGTCCGCCTGCGCCGGCTCGGCCCGCCGGGTCGAGGAGGTCCTCGACGCGGTGCCGGCCATCGTCGACCCGCCCGAGCCCGCGCCGCTGCCCGCTGCCGGCTCGCTCCTCGCCGAGGCCGTGACCGTGTGGCCGGCCGGCGCGCCCGCGCCGCTGCTGCGCGAGGCCGACCTGCGCCTGGCGCCCGGCGGCCGGGTGGCCGTGGTGGGCGGCAGCGGCGCGGGCAAGACGACGCTGGCCCGGGCGCTCGTGCGCTTCGTGGACCCGGCCGGCGGGCGCGTCTCGCTCGGCGGGGTCGACCTGCGCGCCGTGCGCCAGGCGGACGTGCGCCACGCGGTGCGCCTGGTCGGCCAGGACGCCCATCTCTTCACCGCGTCGCTGCGCGCCAACGTGGCGATCGGCCGGGCGGGCGCAACGGACCGCGAAATCGTCGACGCACTCGACCGGGCCGGCCTCGGGCCGTGGCTCCGCGAGCTGCCCGACGGCCTCGACACCGTGCTGGGCGAGGAGGGCGCCGCGGTGTCCGGCGGCCAGCGCCGGCGGGTCGCGCTGGCCCGCGGCTTCGTGGCCGACGCCCGCTTCCTGCTGTTCGACGAGCCGACCGCCCACCTCGACGCCGCCGGGGGCACCCGGCTCCTGCGCGCGTTGGCCGGCGGCCGCTCGCGCGACCCGCGCGGGATCCTCGTCATCTCCCACACCTGCGCGGGCCTGGAGGACTTCGACGAGATCGTGGTGCTGGACGCCGGGCGCGTGGTCGAGCGCGGGACCCACGCCGAGCTCGCGGCGGCCGGGGGCCGCTACGCGGCGCTGCTGCGCGACTCGTGACCGCCGGGGTCCGGAGTGACGGGCAGCACCACCAGCACCCGCGTGCCGATCCCGTCCGCCGTGGCCCGCTCCACGGTCACCTCGCCGCCGGCCAGCGCGGCCCGTTCGCGCATCCCGATCAGCCCGAAGCCGCCCGACCGTTCACGCTCGATGCCCCGCCCGTCGTCGAGCACGCGCAGCCGCAGCGTCGCACCGTCGCAGCGCACCGCCAGCTCCACGCGCCGGGCCCGGGCGTGTCGCGCGACGTTGTTGAGCGCCTCCTGGACGATGCGGTAGGCCGCGTTCTCCACCGCAGCCGGCAGCCGCTGGCCCCCCAGGTCGAACGACAGGACCAGCTCGAGGCCTGCTCGCTCGGCCACGCGCGCCGCCAGGGTCCGCAGCGCCGGCTCCAGCCCCAGCTCGTCGAGGGTGGCGGGCCGCAGGTCGGCGATGATCTCCCGCAGCCCGGCGATCTCGCCGTCGAGCAGCTCGACCGCGCCGGCGACCGTCGCCCGGCCGCGCTGCGGATCCCCGCGCAACGCGGCGGCCAGCGCCAGACGGATGGCCCCGAGCCCCTGCAGCGTCTGGTCGTGCAGCTCACGCGCCCAGCGCTTGCGCTCCGCCTCGGCGGCGGCGATCGAGTCACGCAGCTGCTGCCGCTCGGCGGTGCGGGCGTTGTGGATGGCGACGGCCGCCCACTCCGCGAGCACGACGATGGCGTCGACGTCCTCGTCGTCGAAGTCCTCCCCGCTCTCCTTCTCAGTGAGGTAGAGGTTGCCCCAGGCCTCGCCGCGGACCCGGATCGGCGCGCCGAGGAAGCCGTGCATCGGGGGATGGCCGGGCGGGAAGCCGTAGGACCGCGGGTGCTCGGAGACGTCGCGCAGGCGGATCGGCTCGGGCTGGTCGATCAGCAGGCCGAGCAGCCCGAGGCCGCGCGGCGTGTGCCCGATCGCGGCGACCGTGTCGGGGTCGATGCCGCTGGTGATGAACTCGGCCAGGCCCCGCCGATCGCGGTCCAGGATGCCCACCGCCGCGTAGCGCGCGCCGGTCAGCGCGCGGGCCGTCTCCAGGATCTGCTCCAGCACCGCGTCGAGCCGCAGCTCCGACGTGAGCGCGCGCCCCAGGTCCAGCAGGCGGCGCATCCGTTCCTCGGCGGCGGCGGAGGTGTCGTCGTGAGGGTCCATGATCGAGGCGTCGCGTAGGCTGATGCCCGTGCCCATCCGCATCGTATTGGCCGACGACCACGCCGTCGTCCGGGCCGGCCTGAGGCTGCTGCTCGACGGTGAGGAGGGCCTCGAGGTCGTCGCCGAGGCGGGCGACGTCGATGGCGCGCTGCGCGCGGTCCTGGGCCACAAGCCGGACGTGCTCGTGCTCGACCTCAACATGCCCGGTGAGCCGTCGTCCCTCGACGCGATCCCCCAGATCCCGGAGCGCTCACCCGCCACCCGCACGGTGATCCTCACCATGCAGGAGGATCCCGAGTACGCGCGCCACGCCCTGCGCGCCGGGGCGGTCGGCTACGTGCTGAAGGAGTCCGCCGACGGGGAGCTCGTGGAGGCCGTGCGCCGCGCCGCGGCGGGCGAGACGTACCTCAACCCGTCGCTCGGGGCCAAGCTCGCCGCCGCCCCGCCGGAGACGTCGGGCGGACCCGACGGCCTGTCCCAGCGCGAGGTCGAGGTGCTGCGCCTGATCGCCCTGGGCCACACCAACACCGAGATCGGCGAGCAGCTCTTCCTCTC
>Ga0247758_1000581_pt1 | contig 32196 bp, 32 predicted proteins | sample UWRJL156409C4_FD_180950 | JGI IMG/M metagenome (GOLD analysis project Ga0247758, IMG submission 180950) | Plant litter microbial communities from Arlington Agricultural Research Station in Wisconsin, United States - UWRJ-L156-409C-4 | ecosystem: Environmental > Terrestrial > Plant litter >... | reverse complement strand
TGGCCATGGAACAGATCCTCTGGACCTACGGATTCCAGGCTCGACAACTGACCTGGCAAGGCCTGGCCTTACAAGCTGGAATTTCCGGTATTTCTAATCGCACGATCGAGAGAGCAATGGGTAGGTTGTAGCTTCCTACCTTCTTTACTGGATTCCTGACTTCCTGGCTCCCTGGCTCCTTAACTCCCTGGCTCCTTAACTCCCTGGCTCCTTAACTCCCTAGTTCTCTAGCTCCCTAATTCCTTTATTTCTAACTCTTAGATAGGCACCTTAGGCTACAGGAAGTGTATCGCTTGCGAGAAGGGCTGGGTCTCACCTAATTACGCAGACCGACGAGTCAAAGCAGCAAAACTTGCTCTTTTCTATCGACCTACGAAGGAGAACTGGCGAGATATCCGCTGGACTGACGAGGCCCACTGTACGATTGGATCCGAAGGTCACGTACGGATTATACGTAAGCCCGGGGAAAGGTACTGCCCTGATTGCATTCATCACTCACGCTCTTCAAAACAAAACGATATACCAGGGGAAGATCGAGAGCGTTTTCACATTTGGGGTGCCGTCGGGTACGATTTTAAGTCAGATCTAACCTTCTACGACGTTCCTACAAATACAAACGGAAAGATGAGCCAACAAGTATATCTCGATTGTATTCTTAACGGGCCTGTATACGAGTGGATTGAGCGAGGTGATGAATTCGTCATGGAAGAAGATGGCGACTCAGGTCACGGCGGCGGGAATTGCGCGAAGAATAACCCTGTGAGAGTATGGAAAGAACAGCACAAGCTCACACACTTCTTTAACACGCCTGGGTCCCCGGATTTAAGCCCTATTGAGAATTGTTGGCGTGCTGTTAAGCAGTATGTACGTGCAAATTATCGCCTTGGGTCGGATCTGAAGGTATTGATAATTAAGGGGTGGAAAAATATCTGTCAGACCACAATCAACAAGTGGGTGGATTCCATGGTAGTGCGGATGGAGCAGGTGTTAGCAGGGAACGGTCAGATGACCGGCTGGTAGTACTAATAGATACCTGTGATTGCCAGCAATTTTCTATTGGTGTGGAAGTACCAGGTAGGTAATGTGGCTCTCTTTTTTTGTCAACCGCTTGGCAGGCAAAGTAACTCGGGTGTTCCACCAAAAACACCAGTCCCCACACACATAAACAATGATAGGTACGCTCAACCGTGACCATGTCACACAGCGTAACCAAATCAACAGGACTACTTACTAAGGCATACTTAGACCATAGAATCAAGTGTGAAGTGGCCGCCTTTTTGGTGAAACAAACAAGTTATCATTGTATCATGATAGATACATGTATCACTGACAACTTTGTCCTCGAAGCATCCACATGTCGCTACAGCTTTAGTACAAGTTCCACTCAGCGCTGTCCTCCTACAAGCCTTCATCGCTACACTCCCAAACCCTCACTTTCTTGCTCCAGCTCCGTCTCATCATCCTGTATCATCACCCCGTATTATCAACCCATTTACCTCTCCTCGGCACCATCCTCCTCAACGCCTCCCCACCTCTCCCTCTCCCTCTCCACCCACTCCCTCCACTCCCTCCCCTGCCTCTCCAGCATCGCTTCGACAATCCTCAAGCACATACGAACACACCGCACACACCGCCTCATGTCGACATACAAGAAAATAGTCTTCTCAATATCAACGATAAATAAGCGATAGTAGTTCTCGTCCAGTGTGCATCTCCAGCCGTCGGGCCGCTCGGGCCGCCAGGGGTCAAAAGGCCAACAGGGAATCTGGTTCGTTTCCATGGAGATGGTGTGGTAGCAGGAGAAGCAGCGGGTTATGACTTGTTGGTTGAAGCACATCTTGTTTTTAGGATGGGTTGGTGAGGGCTGGGGTTGGTGCAGATATCGCGGAATCTTTGCGCTAGATGGCATGGTTAGCTGTGCGCACGGTACTTAGGTACGTTAGGTAGGGAAAGGGAAAAGGTACCTCTGCGGGGGAGAAGGCTTGTGTCTGCGTAGGTTTAGGGACCATTGGCTGCTTGCTGGAGTTTGATAGTGAAGAGGCGTTTTGATTTCACTGTGCCGACAGAGTTGAGAACAAGCTTAAGAGGTTATCGCCGGACCCCGCTGGCATCAAATGAGAGCTCGACTTGCGGTGGTGAAGCGCGACGGGACAGATTCAGTGGCAGGGTGTCTGGAACCAAAGGCCTGGTTGTAGCTTTGTGGATTTGATTTTGTTTACTTAAAAAGGGGCTGACTGATCAAAAATGAGAGTGCTTCCAATGCTGCTTAGTATGTGTTTTGGCTGCTCTTCAACAAAGTCTTTGTGTTCCGGTTGTTCTGAATTCTCCAAAACTATCGTGAGAGCTCCGGACGCGTTCCTGCCGTTGGGAATAGGGGCCTCTTGCCCTGACGCGTCGGTGACGCGGTGCACGGAGCGCTGGATAGCCAGGTCGCGACTGTTCGTGTCAAGGAGAGCAGGTTCTGTCATGTCCACGGAAGGAACGCCGGCAGTGCTGACCATCGCAATGTTGGGCCACATCCAGCCTTTTGCCTCAAAGGTTATTAGTGATAGAGAGAATCCGAGTTCCACGTGGCCCATGAGTCTAAGTCTCTTCCCGCTGGGGTGATATATAATTCAAACCTTAAAGGAGAGGCTTGATATATAGCCCCCAGATCCTTTGCTAGACGCGAAACGATCAGTGGGCGTGACTTCAGTCCGAACATTTGAAAAACCTCATGCCCAGAGTGGGCTAGCGCCCTCCCATGAGCCTTGAGTCCGCACAACTTTGATTTCCTTGCGGTCCAGAACGCGTTCCTGAGCGCGTGCCTGCCGACGGACTTTCTTTGGACAAGTTCAGTGTTCCGGTGACTGATATCGACCACAATTTTCCCAAGGCATATTTCAAATCTGATTTCGAACAGCCACCAACTCTTCCAGGGCCTCGGGACGAATTCTCACACCAACACCTTAGTACTTTTTCACCATACTCTTCTCATTGCACCCCCAGGCCTTTTTTTCCCTTTTCTCCCTTCTCGTTGATTCATTGAAATCATTGGAGGAGGGGTGCTGCATTGGTTAAAGGCCTTTCATCCAACTTGATATCGTCGCTGTCGTCGAAAAACCATCCGGTGCCTGCTGCTTGACCGACACCTTACCACTCACAAACTTGATCGAATTTAAACAGGTTTTCAAGAGGTCAAAAGGTTATCTTCCGTTCGGCTTGGCTTCGAAGACGTTGATTGTTACCATGTCGACTCCTGAAGGTATGTCCCCTCTCATCCCTGTCGCCGACCGTGCCGACCGTGCTGACCTTCACTGCAGAGAGACGGTTGTGTGCCCTGGCTATGCGGTCGATTGAAGAGGCATCGCTTGGTCTTGGAGATATCTCGCGTAAGTGATTGTCGCTTGGAGCGCCGTTGGACCGTTGCTAACGCCGTGAAGGAGGCGTTGACTTCCCATCGGCTCGCTCCCAGACTACTGGCAATGATGTTAGTGGCAGCCAGAGCCAGCAGCCGATGCCTGTTTCGCAGCGCAATCGGGCATACAGTTCAGGGTCGAGTAACGATAACCGCGCCCGGAACCAACTGTCAATCCCGACTCTCCAGCGCAATCGCGCACCGAGTTCAGGGCAGGGCAATACTATCCGTATGGTCCGAAGCCAGCAGTCGATTGCCGGGACAGCTCCAATCCCGACTCTGCCGCGCAATGGGGGGCCGAATTATGGATCAGGAGGTCCTATGCCGACTGAGCAGCGCAACAGGGAACCCGGCTGGGGACCAGACAGTAATGTTCGCACGGACTGGAACCAGCAACCGATGTCGACCATGCCGCGCAGCAGAGAACCGGCTTCAGGACCAGGCAATAATGTTCATAGAGCCTGGAATGAGCAGCCGATGCCGACCTTTCAGAGCAACCGAGCACTTAATCCAGGATCAAGACGGCCTGTGCCGACCTTCCAGCGCAACAGAGCACCAACTTTAGGACAAGGAGAGCGTATGCCGACTGAGCAGCGCATCAGAGAACAAGGTTGGGAGCCGGACAGCACTCGTGCAGACTGGTACCAGCAGCCGACCCCGATTCAACAGGGCAGCAGAGCACCCAGCTCAGGACCAGGAGGATTCCAGAGGAGCGCCTCACGCGATGGACCAGGCTTTCAGACCAACCCCACACTTGTGGGCGGTAGCCAGCCACGCACCAACTTTCACCAGCCAAGAAACGATTATGGCCGCGAAGGTTTAGCTCCCGGAAGCTTCTCTCACCCGCATGTCGCCCAACGTTCAGTACTGCCAGGTAACAATGACCCCCTCCAGATCGCCGCAGAGATAATCACGACGCCGTGGCCGGCTATGCATACCATGCAAGCCGTGCAGGTCGTCCCGGCAGTCCAGTCCGCCCCTATCATCCCGATGCTGCAGACTGGCCCGATCGTACAGTCTGTCCAGGCCTTCCGAGCAGTCCAGACCGTACAAGCCATCCAGGACTATCCGACTCCTCAGGCGGCACTGACTCTCCAGACAACGGGGGTTGCCCAGACGGAGCAGGCCATCCAGACGGCGCAGGTCGTACAGGCACTCGAGGATCTGCAGACCTCGTCCTCGTCTCCAAAGAAACGCAGACGTCGGCGCCTGCAGACCCGGAGAGCCCCGCCTCCGCAGCTCGAGAGAGGCTCGTCCTCGTCGTCGTCGGCCCCTGTCGGCGCGGCAACCCAGGAGACAGTTTTCCCCTTGAGCTGGCTGTATCCCGACCACCCAGAGGGGTACCCCCAGCTGCCCCCTTTCCGTGAGTTCTACACCCTAATACCCTAATAAAAGCAAAGAAAAGGACATATTGAGACTGACAAACGCGGCAGAGCACAACCGCGAAGAGCCCAACAGACGGGCAGCAGCGGAGAGCCACGCGGGCAACCCGGGGCCACCCATTGGGTCGGTACCCAACCCGATCGTGATGCTGTCGGAGTACCGGGGTGGTGCTGGTGAGGGGCAGGGGAGCCGGGGCGTTTGGGGGAGGCAGGGCGGGGGTGCCTTTGGCCAGCACCTCGCTGGACCATCGGCACCCTCCGCCTTCTCGTACGAGCCCACGATGAGCTCGTACGAGGCCGAGATGGCAGCCAGTAAGTCAAACCGCATCGAAGCAAAAGCAAGAAAAAATAAGATGGGAGAGAAGCCCGCTAACAGATGAAACAGCAATGCGCTCGAACGAGGCGAGCGAGCGCGCGGCCGGCGGACGTGGCCAAGCCCGGGAGGGAATACCAAACCCTCCTGGGTTTGGCTACTTCGACCACGAGGGCCTGGCCCCGGTCGAACCGCCGCGCCGGGCGCCGGCATATGCCTCCGGCGCCGACCCCAACGCCGGCCTCATGTCGGCAGAACAAGCGGCGGTGGCCTGGGCTAACCCCCAGCGCCTCACGCTGATGATCGACGGGGGCTTCGACTGCACGTTCAGTGCGGTGACCGGCGAGGACGCCGGCGAGGACGACGAGGGGGAGGGTGGCTCCGGCGCCGGCAGCAAGTAAGGCGAGAGGGGGGAGGGAGGCCGGAGGGCGGGGATGAGGGGGGTGGGCGACATTGCGCCCGTGCGGCGATGCTTTCTTTTCTTTTTTCTTTTTTTTTCTTTCTTGTTTTAATTTGTAAGATTATTGTGTTGTATATTGTCGGACGAAATGTCAGAGTATTGTTGGTGGTGTCGCCTGTTTGGTCCCGTGCGTTGGTGAGTGAATGTCTTATGATCTGAATGACCATCGTGAGTGCTGACAAAGGGTGGAAGTGACGTTCCCGTCGGCTAATTGCGGCGCTTCCCCAAGTTACCACGGTTGTTGCTTCCCCAACGCCACAGGTCTGGGGATCTGGGACGCTAATGAGCAAGGGGCCTGTGGCGCGCTGAGCGCACGTCAGAGCTCCTCCATCGTGGAGGCCCGCGCTCTCGTTGGATAACGGCTATCCGGGGATCTCGAAGGCCCCTCATCAACGCGCTCAGCGTTCCTGTGCTGCTGACTGCTTGTTGCGCACACCCCGCATCCTCGGATGCGCGTTGTCTGCGAAACTTGCAGCTCCTGGAGTACCTTACCCAGCGTGAAGCGCGTTTGATTTTTAAAAGGTAGCCTGTCCGGGGAATAGTTGTGTGTCCAACGACTGCCAAATTCAGCCGTCATCCCCGTCCTTCCTGCAGGCGACGCTTGGAAGCTTGCGTCTTCCCCGTCCCCCCCTGCCCCTGACCGATGCCCAGATACCTTACCCCGTCTCGAGAAAACCCCAAGTCCAAGACCTCACCTCTCAAGGTTGCCGGGAAGCTGTCTGCCCTCCTTTGCGCTCATTTGCTGGCACCCGTTATTTCCGTCACTTGCTTGTCTTGGTTGTCGATGCATTGCAGCTACCTTACTACCCTGCCAAGAAATACTAAGCACCCTGAGGGATTAGCGAGCGAACCTTGGTGGCTTTCGCACTCCAACCAACCTACACCTCTTGCTGGGCCCCGACTTGCTTTCCTGAAGGCCATCACGCCGGCGCATGATAGTCGTTCCCGGCGCCCGTCTGCGACATGGCCAAAAAGGCGCGCCAAAGGATAAGCTATGGTTCGTCCCAATCTGTTTCCTCGCACGTGTCCTACTATGGCCAAGCCGCCCTGTCGCTGTCGTGCAGCAAAACCCCGCGCTGTTGGCCTGCGCGTGAGGCTGCTGCCCTGGCAGATCACATCCCGAGTTTAGAATTTGGGGCCGCGCATATGTTTGCTTTTCCAGGCGCGCAGAAAGTCCCCTAGCTGATTGAAGCTGTGCATTTGTCTCAGTTCTCGAGCTTCCGAACTCCTCACCTGGCGGCCATCGGCTAGGTGTCAATGGCCTGGCCGTCGACCGCGACAATGCTATTCTGTGAGCCCACCTTCCTCGATCGGCGCGACACCGCTTCTCCCCCGAGCCAAGCTTGCCCCTACGATGCGGAATAAAGCCGCCTTTCAGCAGCTTGCTGACTCTTGCGCCGTAGCTACTCGGGTGGTCGTGACGGCGTCATCTGCGCTTGGAACCTGAACCGCGATGTCGTTGCCCCCTTTGGCAGCCACTCGTCTGTCGTCGATAGCCCTCCTCGAGCCAATGGCACGCCCAAGAACACAACGCGATTTCGCGCTCAGACTCAAGCCCACACGCATTGGATCAACGATATTGCGCTAGCCCAGCACCACCAAGCCGTTGTCTCGGCCTCGTCCGACCTGCTGGTGAAATTATGGCGGCCACACGGGAGCGAGAATAAAGAGCCGGCGACAATCGGGCAGCACGCAGATTATGTCAAATGTGTTGCGACACCGAGCCAATCGACCAACTGGGTCGCGTCTGGCGGGCTGGACCGAAAGATCTACCTGTGGGACCTAGCAGGCGGGGGAAAGACGATGGAGATCGACGTCAGTGGCGAGGATATAACAGAGAAAGGCAGCGTGTATGCCCTCAGTGTGAACCACAGCATCCTGGCGAGCGGCGGCCCCGAGAGCATCGTCCGTCTGTGGGATCCGAACACGGGGAAGCGCATCACCAAGTTCGTTGGTCATACAGACAACATCCGTGCCATCTTAGTAAACGAATCGGGCGATATGGTGCTGACGGCCAGCTCTGACCAAACTGTCAAGGTTTGGAGCGTGACGGCCGGAAGATGTATGCACACACTCACCATGCACAACGACAGCGTGTGGTCGCTGTTCTCGGACGATCCCGAGCTGGGTGTATTCTATAGCAGTGACCGCTCTGGGCTGGTAGTGAAGACTGATGTGAGAGGGACTCTGGGAGAGCTCGATGACGGGCTTTCGATAGCAGTTGCGCAGGAGAATGAGGGGGTAAGCAAGGTCGTGGCACTTGATAACAGCATATGGACGGCAACTTCACGGTCGTCGATCAACAGGTGGGCAAACGTGGACACGAGTGTGGATATCCAGCTTCCCGAGGTTTTCAAACATCACAGAGCATCCATTGTCACAACAAGGAGTAGGGACAGCATAGCACTTATCTCCCAGTCTCCTCCGCCTCTCAACGGGTCGGCCAAGAAGACGATCCCGGCGAAGTCCATTTTGCGGATATCGAATACTGCGTCGTTTCCACCACAAATTACCCGAGACGAGGAGGAAACTCCTGGGGTTGCTGCGCGGAGGGCGTCGGAAATATTGGTGGATCCTGCGAGCAATGCCGTTGAACCGGTGCACAATCTGCCCGAGGAGACGATCGAAGGGCAATTTGGTCTGGTCAAGCATCGCCTCTTAAATGACAGGAGGCGAGTGTTGACACTGGACACTGCTGGCGATGTCTTGTTGTGGGATCTCATTCAGGTTCGTGTTCCTGCTTCTTCTTGGATAAGACGCCCAGTGCTAACGTGGGTCGTTCTTGCAAGTGTCGAACCATTGAAAGCTTTGGAAAGAGACATCTAGAGGACGTAGAGCCAGAGGTTAACACCCTCGAGGCGGTCGCCCCCTGGTGTTCGATAGACACCAGCTCCGGAAACTTAACTGTGGTGTTGGAGCCGTTCAACTGCTTCGATGCTGAAATGTATGCTGACGAGTTGCCGCTGGATGAGCCGGTGGATTTTAGGGACGACCAGAGAAGTAGGTCCCACACGACTTTGTAGCTTGAACGTTGCTGACAAGCCGCCCAGTAAACCTTGGAAAATGGGTACTTCGGTACCTGTTCGCAAACCTCATAGACGAGGAAATACGGCGTGACGAGGCATTTCGACACAAGCTGAACCATGCCGTAGAGAGGCGCATGGCCGTTGGGAGGGCCAACCATGGCATGGTCATAGCAATACCACCTCCGGCTGGCTGGAGCACGAGCGGTTCGCCGGGCACCACGCCTCGCCCGAATGGCGCTCTTGTGCCGATCACGCCTGGTTTCGCGATAGGAGTGGCCACCCCCGGCTCGCCTTTGATGCACGGGGCGGATGGGCTCACTCTCGATAGACGGCAGTCTATGGTCAGCCGGCCCTCGGTGGACAGGGAAGATTATTTCTCAGACGCGATTAATACCCCGGAGCCAGCCATTACCCCTGGGCCGGCCCAAACTCCTGCTCCTACTCCTGCGCCCCCTCCAGAAGATAAGGCGGCGAAGGCGGGAACTGAGAATGGAAAGGATAAGGAGAAAGAAAAGGAGAAAGACAAGGATACTAAAGACAAGGACAACGGCAAAACACCAAGTACACCGTTCGGCAAGAAGTTCCGCATGGGCATGTCTTTTGGTAGCAAGAAGCTAGGGCGCTCTGCATCAACCGCTGCCGCCGACAAGCCAGCCGTGGTTGACGAAAAGGCTGAAGAGTCTGAGTCGTCATCGAACCACGAAAAGGAGTTTGAGGATAGTTTCCTCGGCGTGGTCCAGAAAGTCCACAATGAGTACGAGAAACAGCTCGCCGACAGCCCCGGTGATCTGGTTGAGACCCGGATCTGCCCGAGTCTTCCCAATGACACGCCTGTGCTGAAGCTGCCGCCGGGCACCAAGGTTATTCTCCAGGAAGAGACATCCGGCGGATCGGCCGAGCTCTATCGCGGCACAGTGGCAACAGTCGGGCTTGACGCCGATGTTATTGAGCAGCGCGGGCCGCAGTGGCTGGGTGAGGTGCTGCTGCTTAATGCGATCCCGCCCAAAGACCCAGTGAAAGTGTCCTTTGTGCTGTATCCCTGGAAGGATGAGCTTCCTGCCATCACGGCTGCGGACGGCAACAATCGACTGAATGCGAACCGCATGTTGAGGGTAAAGAAGATCTTGGCTTACGTCGCGGAGCGCATTGATCCGCCTGTCGAGGGAGAGGAGCCCGACCCAGACGCGTTGAAGCCGGAGGAGTATCTGGAGCTGTACTGCAATGAGCAGGTGAGTTTTTGCGTCTTCCTTCGCTCGGTTGTTGACACAGGAGACTAACTGGCCGGCGTGAAGTTATTACCTAATACCATGAGCTTGGCTACTCTGCGGGCACATGTCTGGAAGGGCGGGAACGATATCGTGCTTCATTACAGGGCGAATGGGAAGAAGGAGATCCCAAATCCCCCCCCAGAGGCGCCCGAGGAGGCTGCTGATGCAGAGACCACGGGACAGCCTGTCGCGGCGGCAGCATGAGAGCGGCATGAGAAGTAATGTTTTATTAGCGCGGTGTGTGTATGTGCAAAAAGTAGGCACGGCATATTGGCATGCCTTTGTTGTCTATAGCGGGTATATGTCCATCTATTTATACATGCTTGCCTCGCCCGACTCATCATGGTGTTGTACATAGCCTTGGTTTGGTTGAATGAAGATTATCCTCGGCGTCGAAGAAGGAGGTTTATGATGCTCGCTGGAATCCGGTGTAGATGTAAATGCTGTACAAAGAGGTCTATCCTCTTGCCATCCGGGAAATTATGCGCCTGGTCCTAGGTCTCGTCGATCCCTTGTGTTTAGCGTTCGTCTTCTCCCACAATATCACCTCTCCCTTTCCATCGTGTTGACCGCCCACTGGTAACTCCCTAGGAAGATCGCGCCACCAATACTGATCCACATCACCCTCGGCCCGATCCCCGCAAAGAACGGCCGTACCCCGTGGTCCCGCAAGATGCCCTTCACAATCCCCGCCACGCTCTCCCTCTCCGCGCTGAGCATCACCCTAGTCTTGAGTACATCCAATGGCGTCGTCACTCCCGCCGCTACCGCGCCCGACAAACTCCCATATACCGCCGACTCCGCCGCGCTCACCTCCGCCAACCCCCCATCCGCCCTCGGCAGATCTAACGCCGTCGACTCCCCCAACAACCCCCTTCCCGTGCGCACCCGCCTCTCCCGCCCCCACCCCTTGAGCGCCTCCCACAGCGGGAACTGCAGCACCGTGAACGGCACCTCCCGCATCACCGTGATCCCCCACCCGCGATACAACTCCCTCCACACCCCAAACACCCCCATCTTCTGCCGCAGCGACAATATCGCCCGCAGCGACGACAGCGACGACCCCCCGTGCTGCCCCGCTTGCGCCCGCTGCTTCACCACCTCCGTCGGCACGCGGATCGCGCACGCCGCAATCTCCCCCAGCGACGCGGCCAGCATGTGCTCGACGGGCGTGCTCCCGCCGGGCGCGCCGTTCCGCCGCGTGAGGAGAGCTGACTTGGTGGCTTCGTAGGTGCAGAAGAAGAATGCCGCACCGGGGGCGGAACCCACGACCGCGGAGCCCACGCCCCGGTAGATGCCGCGGAAGCCGCCAGAGGCGAAGAACCCGGCCGAGGACTGCAGGCGGGTTTTGAGGGTGTCGAGCGGGAAGAGGGAGAGGTCGACGGTGGTGCCGGCGAGGGCGCCGGCGAGGAGGGCGGTTTGGAAGGGCGGTGGGGGGTGGGATTTTGTCGCTGTCATGGTGGGCGAAGTTTCGGGGGAGGCAGGGCGGGAGGTTGTTTGTCTGGTTGTTGCGGAGGGGAGCTGGAGTCGTTGGTTCGGTTTTTGGGAGGCGCGTTGGGACCGATCGGGCGGTGGGTTGGTTGGCTATTTGTAGGATGTCGGGCGGCGCCGGATTGGCATTGCGGGTTGGATCTGCGGGATTGGGCTGGTTGGTTGCTGAGAGAGAGACAAACACCTCGCGATGATTAAGTGAATTTTTGTCACAGAGGTTCCGATTCCCGGCAGGCAAAGCACGCGCGCGCTGAGGTCGTGCCGGTTGCTTGCTTGGCAGACAGGGGTCTGCAGTTTTGCGGCTGTTGTGGAGCTTGGGCCAGCTCCAAACTTTTGCATTGGCTTTTAAGGAGGCCCACATCCGCTTCAACGTCGTTCAACTGCCACCTCTGCCAGGAGTTTTGTGTCTCTGGCGCGGATAGGCGATGTAATAATGAATATCATACCGCAGGTCCTGCACCGAGGCGCTCGGCCGATCGGCTATGCAGAGTTTTACGATGCGCTCCAGGCGACCTGTACACGGCGCTTCCCATGGACGCGGGGCACTAACGACCGCGCAGTCGGTAGGCGCATCACATCCTGATATCTGGCTGCCAATGGTCCGCGTGCTGATTCCAACTCTCTGAATAGCGCTCGCAGTAAGTGGAGGAGTGGACTCCATGGCTCTGGTCTACCTCTGCGACCAACTGGCCAGGCACGGTAAGAACCTGAGCATTTCGGACAATCGGCTGGGCAAGTTCTGCCCTATCATCGTCGACCACCAACTGCGCGAGGGTAGTGACAAGGAGGCTAAAAAGGTTGACGCTGTCATTCGGCAGAAGACTTCTCTCGCACCCCTAATTTACACTATCCAGTGGAGGGAAGCCCTTTGGCCAAAGCGAGACCCACTTGAGCTCCCAAACGTCGAGACTCTGGCCCGGCAGTATCGATACCATCGGCTCGGCATGGCATGTAAAGGCCGTTTTATTGCCTCGTTGCTTTTGGCCCACCACGAGGACGACCAGTACGAGACTGTGCTGATGAAGCTGCTCATGGGGCACGGGTATCGGGGGCTTCGCGGAATGCGCCCCGCAAACGACATACCTGCCTGCTATAATTATTACGGTGTTTATCAGAGTGGATATATCGATGATCAACTCAGCCGGAACCCTCAATGGATCTCAGCTCCGACGCGAAGGCAGCTTAAGGCGGCAAAAGCAAACTTGTGGACAGACCCCTCTGTTATCGCCAAGGAGATGGAGGTAGGCGTAAGGGCGAATGTGGATTTCGACTTCCTCGAGGACTACGAGGGCATCGCTAGGGGACAAAGGCAGGTGCCTTCGCTCGCACCGCTTCCCATCGAGGACGGCGGTGTGATGATGTACCGCCCCTTGCTGCAATTTAGCAAGGATAGGCTGATAGCGACGTGCTTGGAAGGCGGCATGCCTTGGTTTGAAGACCACACCAATGCTGACCCGACCTTTACCCTGAGAAATGCAATACGGTACATGGCCAAAAACCACCAGCTGCCCGTTGCTCTGCAAAAGCCCGCTATCCTCCAGCTGTCGGAACGGTGCAGGGCCAGGGTAGCACGCGAAGAGGCTGAGGCGGACAGGCTCTTTGCGCACATATGCATTCGAGATTTCGAGTCAGGTATGGGCACTGCTGTGGTTCAGGCTCGGCCCTTTGTCTTCCCAAGGACTCCACGACGCAGCTCACCCTCAACTTTCCGTCAGCGTCGCCGCCGGGAACACTACCGATTGATAGCTGCTATCATGATACGGCGCCTCCTCGGGCTTGTCTCACCGGAACGAGAGCTTCCGCTCATGTCTCAGATGGACTACTTGGTCTCGCTCATGTTCCCTGGCCTTGATGACCCGGTGAAGCCCGAGGCTCCTTATCCACCCAAGGCGTACACCATCGCTGGCGTACACTTTATCCCCCTGGTGGGAGATTACCCTTTTCGATGGCTGCTTTCCCGGGCACCGTACCCCACCAACCTACCACGCCCTGAGGTGCAGTTCTTTGGTTCGAGTTTCCGCAAGCGATACAACTGTAACCCAGATCGTTGGACGTACAGAGAATGGGAACGTTGGGCGCTCTATGACGGACGGTATTGGGTTCGCACGCGTACACGGCTTCCGTACACCTTAAGCGTTGCACCATTTGACCCCGAGCACCTGAAGCCGTTTCGGGAAGCGCTCAAGAGCGATCACGACCGGGCCGCGCTGTCCTTGATGCTGAAGCGGTATGCCCCAGCAAAAGTGCGATGGACGCTGCCTGCGATATATTCCACAGCGGACTTCGGTGATCTCCTGGAGGGTGGCAACTACTGGCCCGAAACGTTACCAGAGGAGGAGAAACTGGAACCTTTACGTCGAGGAAATTGGGGGATAAAAGATAACTTCCGCCACGAGTTTGGGCAGATGGAACGCTTAAAATGGGAGAACGAGCGAATTAAAGTAGGGAAACGGCGGCTATTGGCTCTCCCGACGCTTGGTTTTCAGTTGCCTGGGCTGGAAAATTGGCTGGATTGTGAATTCAGGTACCGGAAGGTGGATGATAAGATGCTGGAGGCTTGTGGGGCTGGTGTTGGTACGGCGAGCCTCAAGCCAAACCTGGGCGAAGGTCGGGCTCGTGGTCGCGGTCTCGGTCGTGAGGGGATCGGGAAGCGAATTAGCCCGAAGCCAAGGAGGACGAGGACAGGGAGGGCGAGAAGAGCTCGGCCTCAAGGCGATGACTGGTTGAGCCTGGAAAAGCTTAACGCCATAGGTCATGAGAGTAGTATGTAGCGTGCCCCGGAAGAGGGCATTGACCACTTCGCTCTCGGCGAGGAAGGAACGCGCATGGCGGGGTATATAGGCGCCAATATTGTATCATCTGAACATCTCCAGTCCCAGGGGAGGCGTGGCGCAGTGGTAGTAACCGTAACCGGTTGGCTGTATTGTGAATCTTTACACCTCCAAATGCGGATCGTGCGTAAGTCGGACCATGCTCTCACCCGACGATGGGGAAAGTCCCATTGACCCGGTGAAACTAGGTGGAATTCCTGGCAGAGGGCAACTTATTTTTTCCTTCTTCGTTTCCTTTTTTATTTTAGCATATCCAATGTATTAATCTAGCTCGTATCTGTCCCAAAAGTGGTTGCTGGGTCAGGGACCAGTCGGTTGCATTCCCGTCCCACGTGCTTCATGCATGGGCGTTGCATCTAGGATCGACAACAGGATGGCACCTCGCATCTCAGACTGGGACACTCGGCCGGGCTTGCGGGTTCGAGTCCTATCACTTTAGTCTCGTTTTTTCTATATAAGATAATCGCCCGCCGAATGACACGAATGGACCCGCCATCCAAGTCCCAATGTCGCGGCGCGCCTTCCTATTCCGTTCCCGAAACCAGGTCTTCGGGTGCTAGACTCCTCTTCGCGACCAAGGCCGCCGCCGTCCTTTTCAGCGCTCTCTTGATGTGCTGCTCAGCCCTGGCACTGCTAGACCGCCCAATGTGGACTTCTGGTTCGTTTCTTGGACGGGTTCTTCTCTTGTCCAGAGCCAGCGTTGCAGCTGATGCCGTTGATCTTGGGTGGTATCCCCCGGCTAAGACCCAAATCAACAATCTGACCGCCGTAGTGAACGGAAATGGTGTCTACGGCTTCATCTACAACTCATCCGAGACGCCCGCAGATGTCTATGGCACGTATAACTGGTGCAACATGCCCCACGTCAGAGCGGCTGAGTACGTCAAGCCGGACGACAAATACCAGCTTATTTACGTTGAATTGATCCACCGTCACCACAAGCGCACCCCCTACCAAGACAACTCCTTCCCTATAGAAACGTACCACTGGGACTGCGGCGACATCATCCAATACCACCACGCCTCGCCCCTCTCCCGCAACAACACCCAAACCGCCACGCCCGCCTACTGGAAAACCTCGCCCTCCCCTCTCAACCCCTTCACCCCCTCCGGCTGGCAAGGCACCTGCTCCTTCCCCCAAATCACCGCCTCCGGCCTCTCCGACTCCTGGCAGCACGGCGCGGACCTCTACACAGTCTACCACACCATCCACGCCCTACTTCCCGCGCAAAACAATCCCTCGTGGCGCTCCAAGACCGCCTACCACGTCACCAACAACCCCATCACCTCCCAAGTTGCAGGAATGCTCCTCCACGGCTCATGGCGCACCACCGACCCCGTCCCGCTGCTCATCCAGCCACCCCAAACCGACTCTCTCGAGCCGCGGTACCCCTGTCCAGGCGCGTCCCGCCTCCTCTCCAAAATCCAATCCTCCTCCGGCTGGAAAGCGCACCTCCAAACCGCAGCCCTTCTCTTCGCTGACCTCGATGCCCGCTCCGGCGTGAGCCCAGACGACGCCGCCTTCCACGCCAGCGTGGACCACTACTACGACAACCTCTCCGCCAGACAGTGTCACGCTAAGCCCCTTCCTTGCCACCCCGATGCCTCTGCTACCAATACCGCAGCGGAAGGGGAGTGTATCACCCAGTCCCTGGCTGACACGACGTACCGCTTCGGCCAGTGGGAGTATGACTTCCTTTACCGCTCTGCGGGGCCAGAGAGCCTTGCGTTTGCACTGGCGTCGTATGGGGTGTGGGTTGCGCAGTTGGCGGCGAATCTGAGGGCTGTTGTGGAAGGGAAAGGCGGGGAGGTGATGTATCGTCATCATGTGGCTCATGACGGGTCGGTGAGCCGGTTGTTGGGAGTGCTGCAGGCAGATGAGATGGTTTGGCCGGGGATGGGGGGTGAGGTGGTGTTTGAGCTGTATGTGAAAAGGGAGGGCGGGTATTTTGTGAGGGTGTTGTTTGGGGGGAGGGTGCTCAAGTCGTCGAATCCGAGCTTAGGGTTGATGGATTTGATGCCGGTTGAGGTGTTGCTGGCCTATTTTGACGGTCTTGTTGGTGTCGATGCTGGGCTTGTAGTTGGTAAATGCAAATGAAGACGGACATAATCTGAGGAACAATTTAGAGCGGAAAAGCTGGGCGGGCTGCCTGATCTTTGAAATGGCGTTGATATTATCAAAAGATGGTATTCAATCGGGTATTACATGTAGCACCGAGTCTGGCTTGCAGCACTCGCTGTACATAGACGACGCATAAAAGTGACATCGATGTGTCAGCCTCGCCCAAAACTGAACTCCACAAGCCCACAATCCCTTTCTAGGTCTATCCATCGCCCGTCACGCATTGGGTCAAGCTTCTTAAGCTGCCGCAGCCATTCGACCATCTGCTCCTTTTCAGCTGCATCTGGCTTTCGCCCCTCAACCTCGCAGAGAGATAGCGTGTAGTCTAGTAGAGCCTCGTAGATGAGCTTATAATCAGGATAGTCCTCGAGGAGGTCTTTGATGTCGTCAATCTCGCGTGTGATGTATATTGCCCTATCTTCATGCGTAAGAGCTGGCGCGATAGTTGGGTGGCCGACGGAGCTGACGAGGTTGAGTATGAGGAACTGGTGGTAGTACCAGAGGGAGTAGTCTTCGGGGCCGACATTAAGCTTTTCTCGGATGAAGTTGAGCTCTGTAGAAATGTGAGCCAAGCTGTCCTCGTTTCTTGGGGATAGTTCAACTTACCTTCGTCTAAGAAGTTTTTCCGCACCGTGTCATCTGCATGTCTTTCATCCAAAAGTCGAGGGATGAGTTTGCTCCGACGGTGCCAAGCGGAGAAATTAGAGAGATCTTGACGGATCATCTTTGTTGTGTACGCGAACTCAGCTTCCACCATGCTCGCACCCACTAGAGACGGGTTCTCAAGTTGCGCCACAACATGCCGACGATACCCCCAGGCGTGGAAGTTTCGCTTATCTTTGTTCAGCATCTTCTCCACCAGCCCGAGCTCCTCTTCCCATATCCGGCGAGATACGGCAACTTGGAGCCGCTCGATTGCTTGCTGGAGGATCCAGAGGCGATAGTTCCAGATCCAGTAGCATTTCGGGGATTTCATGAGCAGAGGGATGGTGAAGCCAAGCTCGGACCGCAGGGCCTCCAGATCCTGTTGCTCTGCAGCAGCAGTCTCGTCAACAGAGCCGGCCGGCGCTGCGTCCCCAGACACAGGCCCATCAGCTGTTGTACCACTCTTCCCAGCTGTCGGGGGCTCTTGGACGGGCGGGGTCGTGGTCGAGGAAGAGGAGGATAAAGCGGCGGAAGGTGTTGTGGTAGTGGCGTTCGGAGAAGAACTCGGCGACGCCTTCGAGGGCGAGGACCCAGCCGACCGTTTGGATAATAATCCAGAGATTAGCGAGCGCCTGCGGACGTTCCATATGGTGTAGTATTCCGGGTTGATTCGGAGGAGTTTGGACGTGAGCTGGAATAGCCCGGGGGTATAGTCGCCGCGGGAGACGGCGGCGCGCACTTCGTCGTCGAGCTCGCGGTATTTGTTGATCTTCTCAGCCTCCAGAAGCTTCTGCTCGGTGGTGCGTTCGCGTGTTGTTCGGGCTATGCCATGTGATACTCCGCCGTGCTGAGAGGGACGTCTTTATCAGTCAACATTCTGGCGACCCAAGGGTGATCTGGAATGAGACAAAAGGGAGAAGAGCCCTCTTACATCGGCCATGGTGTCTCTGGTCTGTCGTTCAGGCCCTCGGGGTTGCGAGGACAAAAGGTCGGCTCGCCAAAGCACTTAGAACGGGGCACTGGTCGCTCTCAATTGCATGATTGCATGACGTCGGGGAGCTAGACGACCGAGCTCCCGACGCGGGGAGCTTCGGGGGTTTCTGCTGAGCAAGCTGGGGAAACAAAGTGGGGCCACCCAAGTCCGCCTTGGCGAGCTTGCGTCAGCGGGGCGGCGCGGCCGAAGCATCCTTATCGCTTATCGCACGGACCCACAAGTCACCAGCATCCAAGCCCAGCCCCTATTGTGCGACTTGCTATTGTTGTCACCCCTGAATAGAGACGGTAGTTCCTGCTGCAACATTCAACAATAGACCGACCAGACAAACACCAGTTTGGGCAACAATAACCTCATCACACCTTCCATCAATAGCCAAGGAAAGCATGCGCTTCTCCATTTCCATGGCCAAATGGCGACCCTCATTTCTCTTGCTGAGAGGAGCAACCTAGAACAACAATACGTGCGTTTCGATTGAGGTTACGCCTTCTACTTCGTCTCTTATTCCATCGCTCTGACCCTATTGCAGGCTGGGAAGGATTTGCTCGATCCAGCCCTTTACCCTAACTTCTGATCATACCGCAACACGAACCCAGTATCGCCACTTGGGTACATTTTATCCAGCAGAGGGTTTGAGTATCGTTTACTTCAGCGACGGTACCGCCATCTTCAACTCGAGCTTTGCGGGCCCGGCCAGATTTAGAGGCTGTGCGGCCGACCACCACGTCTTTCATTTCGGACTCTTCTAAACAGGAAGAGCTCTTTCCAGGGATCGGCCACTCGTCTCTCCGCGCAATCGCTTCTACGCTCTTGAGACATTCAGCAACATTTCATCCAAGTCTGACACCAGAATCCGGGCACTAGCTGCGTCGTTGCTATGGGCATCTCCGGGCCCCCTGGGCCTCGCCGTAGGTTCCACCCCGGTCCGAACAGCAAGATGACATTTGAGCTTTTGTCTCCTCCAAGACTCCGGCGCCGACATGAGAACTACAGCTCACCACCATGCCTCACCCACAGCCCGTCAGACTCCGGCTATAGTTCGGGTCCAGCTACTCCGCCATCTCCGAAAGAGCTATGGATGCTTGGGGATGGGAACCAGTCCGACCTCGACGACCCATTCGAAGACTGCTTCGAGGATGAAGACCCAGTCAAAAGCCCATTCAGATGTAAAGAGGGCCCGTATGATCACATAGTAGCATCCACGCTTTGTGATAGTCCCGAGACCCCGACAAGGCAACGACCGAAACCCGCCACTCTGCCCGTACGCGTGGCCCGTCCAAGGCCCGGACCGAGACCTGGGATTCCATCAGCATTTCTTTCTGACGCTGACATTCGACTTCCCCGTCGAAGCTCTAACATCGGCCTCGCACGATATACGGCTAGAACCCAGAGGCATCCGGACCGATTCATCCCGTCCAGATCAGATTCGACGAACACTGTGGAGAAGTACAGGGCCGGGAAGACCGCACATGAGTTGAAACCGTCTGAGAAGCTGCTCCGGCACGATGGAGCCTCGGAGGATGCGTTTTGTTACCGCCGGCGGAACATCACACCAATGGCAGCTGACTTCAGGCCCCAATCCATTTCAGAATCTGTCCCAAGCCAGAACCGAGGTTTGTCGCATACGAATGTCCATAATTCGGGTTGTACTGACAGTTTGATCCTAGTAGGGAGCGTTCTTGGTCCTCTTGATCAAAATGGGAGCGACGGCATGGCAAGACAAGTCAGCAATGGCAATGTGTGGTCGGTTGGGGGTGTCGCGCCTGGCGGGACCGCCGTTGACAACGGTCGCGGCCAATTTGTCAGGAGCGGAACCAATGCCCGGCTCTTTCGCACTTCGTTTCCAAGTTCGAAGCCGAGAGCTGAGGAAGAGATGGAGAAGCACGAGGCCCGACTTGCCGAGGCGCTCGGCTTGGACAGAACGAATCGGATTCTGGAAACGAACGTTCTCCGTCACCGTGATAAGAACTCGCGAACCAAGTTACGGAGTACCCGAACGAAGTGGAATGGCACAGAATGGGTCAACGAAGGCTCAATTCGAAGTGAGTTTCTTGAACTTGGGTGTTACAAAACACACCGTCTAACCGGCTTGAACAGAGCAAAGAAAGCCGTGGGAGAACAGATCGCTTCCCACAGCCCCATTCAAGTAAGTTTAGCGTATCTCTGCAACTTGAACCATCTGACAAGAAGCAGAGTATTGGATGCCCCCAACCTTCGAGACGACTTTTACTGCTCTATTCTCGCCTACTCTGCCACTTGTCGCACACTGGCAGTCGGGCTTAGTGATCTGCTTTACGGATGGTCTGAAACCGGCGGAGTCAAGCTTCTTAACCTTGGAACTGCCCGGAATTGCCACTTGACCAGCGTTGCGTTCTCATCGACAGAAGGGGGCAAAGGCATTCTTGCATATGGCCGCACCAATAAAACCCTTGGACTGATGTCCTTGCACGACGATCCTGAGGAGTCAAACTCGCATGCTGGCCCGTTGCCGCGCTTCGAAGTCAATCAACCAGCACCGGTTACTTGCTTAAGCTGGAAGCCGACATGCACCCTCCGACCCTCGAAAAGCCCAATCAATCCCGGTGCCCTCGTCAAAACTGAAGATCTTCTTGTTGGAGATGAAGTTGGATGCGTTTACTACTACGCCATTGAATGGCCAGAGAGATGGGAGGTGGAGCGTGACAATTGGGCTGGGTCAATGGTGCTTCTCGCTAAAGTTACCGTCCATTCTCAGCAGATCTGCGGCCTATCTTGGTCTAGGGACGGCGAACTCTTTGCCACTGGGGGGAACGACAACCTTTGCTACCTCTTTCAAACCAGCAGGGCACTCGATGCTCACGCCAGAGCGATTTCCGAAGTCCACGAAGGCCATCAAGAAGGTCAAACTAACACCCCAGCGGCAGCAAGTGTTGAAAACAGTGAGGCATCCTCGGCGATAACCGAGATTCAGAGACCCGGGAGATCCTTACTGGACTATGGGCAACTTAACCGTGGCGATGAGAAGCACCAGTGGCTGCATAGAGCTGCAGTCAAAGCCATAGCTTTTTGTCCTTGGCAGGATGGGCTAGTGGCGACCGGCGGAGGCTCCAACGACAAGTGCATTCATTTCTTTCACACTACCTCCGGGGCTCCTTTGGCAACAATTTCAGTTTCGGCGCAGGTCACGAGCTTGATCTGGTCCACGACGAGAAAAGAGATTGCCGCCACATTTGGCTACGCCCAGCCAGACCATCCAGTCAGGATTGCCGTCTTTTCGTGGCCCGAATGCCGCCAAGTTGCCGCCATCCCTTGGGCTGGCGAGCACCGAGCGCTTTATGCAATTCCATTTCCAGGCGGGCCTGAGAACGCCCATCCGGCAAGAAACAGCACTGGAGCGCGAAGCCACAGCCGCACCGCGATGGAAGGCTGCATTATGGTTGCATCGAGCGATAAGAGCGTCAAGTTCCACGAGGTATGGGCGGCAGACAAAAAGACAACAGCTGGTGGTGTCGGCATGCTTGGGGGCAGTGAGATCCTGGAAAGTCTCGAGGGTATCGATAGAGATAGGGATGTTATTCGGTAACCCCAGGACAGAAGTGAGGTCCGCAGTCTGTGGGCTAGAGAATGATAGGTGTACATATGGATAGGCAGCAAAAGTTGGGAGATGTACACCCCAACCCTACATTTGGCCCTTGGAATTGGCCGGCAATCACTGGCAACGCTGACGCTGAGGGGGCTGCCTACAGTTGAGGCGGAAAGGACGGACACAGCCAGTAAGAGAGACGTAGACAATAAATTGACACACGCCTTCAGGTAAACAAGCAGCAGTACCATGTTCAATTAAATAGGGAGCGTCTCATTGTTTGTGAGTATTTAGACCTAGCGGCAAGATAAGAAGCGTTTGACCTCACAAGGCCTGTGGATCATGTAATTCAACCTTGACAAGGCGTAGTTTATTCGACCGCTCAGACAGTGTACATCGAGAAGGACAGACCTCCAGTTCTAAAAGCCAAGAAAGATATCCATAAAGTTGAACGCCGAGCAGATGCAAGTCGTGACCCCTGTCCTGTGAATCTCACACGGGCACTGATAGCCTGAGAGGTCTCAGCCGTCAGGGGACGGTAATAAAGAAAACCGAATACCAACCCGCCTTCCAGCGAGCCTACATCTCAACATCGCCCCTGAGCATCCCCCGCCCGATACACAGCATACCGCTCCCCTGCTCTTCCGCTCCCCGCCTGCCTGCACTCACTTTAGGATGGCAATTAGCAACACCAAAATGATGATAAGCACCACAATGGCAACCATCTGTCGACTCTCGCTCGCCGTGCGCGCAATCTTATCCACCTGCCTCCGCGCCCGCCCTAACGTCCCCTGATGTCGGTCCACCACCCGCTCGCTCTCGTCTAGCATCAGCACCTGCTCGTCTAGCTCATCACCGATGCGCATTGACAGCTCTCGCTGTCGCGAGATGGACGCGCCTAGCACATCCAGCTGCGCGTCTTGCTCTTCGAGTATGCGCTGGTGGTAGGCGTGGACTTGGACGTTGTCGAGGGTTTCTGCGGTGTCGCGGTAGCCGGCTGTCTCGGGGTCGTCGCGGTAGGGGAAGAGGGGGTTGCCGCTGCCGGAGGTGGGTGGTTGTGGGACGTCGGCTTGGGCTTCGAGATCGAGGGGGGAGTCGGAGAAGCGGACGGTTTTGGGGGTCGAGACCTTGCGGGTGGGCTTTGCGCGGGGAGAGGTCGGTTGTGCGGACTGGGCGTGGGCGAAGTCGGCGGCGAGGGATGGGTCGTTGGGGGAGGTGAGGGTGGTGGATGTTGCTGGCGTGGCGAAGCCATGGAATTGGGAGGTTAAGTCGTGGTATTGTTTTTGGAGCGAGGTGAGTGTCGAGGCGAGATTCGAGGCTTTCCTGGGGGGAAGTTAGAGGGGGATAGAAGGGGGGGGGATAAGTATGGGCGCGTACGTCTCGTCGCCGGCTTCTTGGAGACGTGCTTGTTCCTTCTCGAGTCCTTCGATTCCCTCGCGGAACTGGTCTAGTGATCGGGAGATGTGGCCATCTTGTGAATCTCGAGAAAGGTTGAGCGTCTTTGCGCGCTGCCGTTCGAGGAGGGATAGTTTGATGTGGTCGGCGAGGAGGAGGAGCGCATTCGGATTCGACATGGTGACGGGTTGCTGTCTGCTAGATAGAGAAAGAGCGGGCTCAGAAAGGGACGACGTCGAAGAGCGAGGAGACGAGATGCAGCGAGCGGATGGTCTGGCGAGCAATCATGCCGTGTTTCGGTTGGCGGTTGGCGTGAACTGAAAGTCAATCAACCGGGTCATGCGGGTTCCCGGCTGAGACCTAGCTCGAAGTGCATTACGTACATCAAGGCGGCGTGGATCGTTAGATGGTCTGTGCGCTGCAGCGGGTATCCCGACGTCGAGTTGGCGATTCTCTTGCGGCCTGTACAAAAAAGTCGGCTGTACAAAAAACATCTCGCACACCATCTCTTTTGGCCGCCTTTCTTGTAGGCGGGTGCGCCGCGCCCATCAGCCTTGACGTCGCTTACAAGCAGGTGGCAAATATATTGAACGGATTATTCGGAAGAAGAGCCGCAGGATGGCGGAAGCTGTTGGGACGGAGCAGGCGGACGCAATGGACACGCAGGCGAGTCCCGCCGCCGAAGTTGCTGTCGCGCCGGTCGACGCGCCGGCGCCCCCGTCCGACATCCCAGCCGCCTTCCCCAAGAAGCGTCGTGGCCGGCCGCCCGGTCGTCCCAACATGACTGTGCGCGAAGCGGACTACGAGGAGAACCCGCTCGTGCAGGCTTGGAACGCGGCCAAATCGGACCGCGTCATGTCTGTCGTGCCCATCTCTATCCGCCAAGCCCTGACTGAGGCCGCCCTGGTCCACGACACCCAACGCCTAATCTTCCGCCAGCCCAGCCGGGAGGTTATCTACTTTGTACAGGGCTGGATTACTGCTCGCCACATCGCCTCACAGCGGCCCAGTTACGTGAACGGCCTGCTCATCCATTCCCGCGGCCAGGACGCCCCCTTATCATGCGTCCAGTGTACCGAGAGACGTCGCAAGAACGCCCTAGGCCCGTTCCTAACGTGTCGCATTCTTCCTGAGAGCTACCACAACAGCTGCTCAAACTGCAAGTGGTTTGACAACACCTCGGCATGCTCGCTGTATACCGGTCCGAAACCGAACCGGAAGCGCAAGGCAAAGGATGCTGTTCCTCAGGAAGCACTGGGTGATGGCTCCGCCAATGGCGAGGGTGAGAGTTATGTACCTGTCGATGAAGCGAGCGAAAGTGTGCGGGAGCAGCAGACTCCGGAGGACGTCATCGACCCGGGACTGCAAGCACATGTGGATGCAGCTGTGGATGCTGTGTCTGGTGTTGAGATGGAGCAGGTGGGGTTTGCAGATATGCAGGAAGAGTACGACGCCTAGGTGGGGAGCTACCCTAACAAGAGGGCGATGATGTAGTAGCTGGCTAGGATGATAGACACGACATCAATAATATGGATGCGCAACTAGCGGCGCAGCTTCTCCCGGATATTCAAAGGCCGGACGTCTCTGTGTCTGGAGGGACATGAACAATTCTTTAGCGAAATCAGATATTCACCACAAGATTTCTTTGGAGTTTTTAAAGCTAACTAGTCCTAAGCCTGGGCAGATGGCCCGGCATGTCAGCACAATAATATTCAATTCTTCTCAAGCGAACATGCACAATATCCTCGTTCATAGCTGCAAACTCGGATGGATCCATGGGAAGTGGGAAGTCTTAGGGGCGCTGCCAGAGAAAACGCGATACGAAGTGTATCCTAGAAATCTAGGTAACAACACGGCTGTCAAATAGCCTCTCGACGTCGTTGTGCGGGAATCTTGGAGAGTTTGACGGATGGGAGTTGGCTTCCGGTACGCTGGGTGGCTAGTTGGGGTTGAATCAACATTGAGACAGCAGGTTCATCGATATCGAGCGAAAGCCTCCGGGCTGGCGACAGTGCTCAGCATCTTCGGACGTTGGATTTCAGAACTGCGGTCTGTCTCGCACTGCCAACGCATCACGGTACGCATCGAACCCATCCCGGAATAAGCCGGAAGTTCCCGTTGGCTTTGACGAAACAAGGTATTATTGGATGGACATAGGATCGGTTATGGAAAGGCGATGGTTTGTTTTACCGTCGGACAAAAGGTCCAATCTGTGAGGGGCCGAGTAAGGTGGATACCGTTACTTGGTGACTGAATCGATTATGGTTTCTATGAAGAAGAAGATCAAGAGTAGATACAGGAGCTGCGCGGAGCGCAGCTATATAGGCGGAGACCCGCCTCCATGGGAGCGGTGGTCTGGGCTCTCAGCCCAGACCCACTTTGGGGCCTTAGCCCCGTGACATCACCCCCCTACTAGAGCCCCACTAGGCCCGTGCTCTCGCGCGCGTGCGCGTGGGCGCGCGTAATCTACTAGTAGATAGTAATTTCTTCGCGTAACTGCCTTCGTTGTTTTTCTTCTTCTTTTCTTCTTCTTTGGCCGTTACCCAACGTAAGTAATCCCCCCCGTTCTTAAGGATTCCGCGCAGCGTTCCTTACCGATTAAACTGCTTACTGACGAGCGGAGTTACCAGTTGATTATTAAAAAGTATGGACTCCGCTGCTGTAACTCCGGTTACTCCTACTTACTACGCCGCCACTTCGCCTGCCGGCTCCGTACGCTCCTCAAAGCGCACTTAAGGACTCACCCCCTCGCCCCTCCTTCCCACTGCCATAAGCGCAGACTTGTCAGCTTTAGCTGTTACTCTCGTAAGTGGGCGTTCTAGTAAACTAATAGTTGTTATATTAATTGTTGTAGTGTAGGAAGACGTTTTTACTGATACGTCGTTTACCCTACCGTTACCTCCCCCTACCTCTCTCTTAGAGGAGGCTGTCCTCTTTAAGGCGGAGCTTTCCCCTCCCCTATCCCCCTTACTGCGTGTTAACTCTTTAAAGTCAGATGATAAGTCTGTAACTGCAGAGACCCTTTATTACTCTTATGTGTTAGGTGCTCCTACCCAGGTGTATTTATACCTTACTATTAAGTATCCTATAAGTATTATCCCTGCTTTTTAAAGGATAGAGTTTAGTTAACTGTTATTATGTAGCCCCTTAGTATAAACCCAGTGCCTTATGCTTGCTGTGTGGGATTAGACTTCCCCTGTAAAGTCCATTCTGAACTTAAGAGCAGTATGTGCCTCTGTTGCGTTGTGGACTAGCGTTTTTATGGGGGTGCTGCCTTAGAGGTGTTACTGCGCTGCCGCGCTGCCTAGATTACAGCCAGCCGCTTTAAAGAAGGTGCCCCCTGGGCTAACTTTACCACCGTTATAACAGTAGTAAACAGGTTTTACCAGCTCGTTAAGTATTAGGTGTACCCTGTCCTGTAAATCCCCTTTTATAAGAGCGGTTTCTTAAATATAGCTAACTTTTATGTGTGTTATAAGTTCCTTAGACCTGGTTCTCTCTGGAGAGCTGTTAATAATTATATTATTACTATCACTATCCTCCACTCCCCTAACCCCGCCTGCTCTTACAGTCCCTGCTTTTACTTTTATTAGTGTGGAGGCTTTCGCTACCATTTTAATAAAGCTCTTAAGCCTTAAGGAGGCTTGTAACACTTTAATATAAGGAGGAATTTAATAGTGTTTTTTACTTTTTTATTTTATTAATAATTTACTAACTGCCCGCCTTATTAGGGGGGCTCTTTACTCCCCTATAAGTGTATTATTATAGGCGCCTTTTAGGGCTGAAATTAATTTAGCCGTAGCTTTACTGCTTTTTAGCTGTTTTTACGCTTTCTTCTCCCAGCCTGTGAATTGTTCCCTTAGCTTATCCTTTATTATTATAAGGCTGTAAAGTTCCTTATACTCTTATAAAGTAACAGTACCTTTAACGTTAGCTATAGGCTCTTACGTAGGTATGGTGTAATTAGTTTATTTAATAAGGGCTTTACGTTATAAGCTTTATCCTGTCTTATAAGTTCTTACATAGTGGATTTCGTCAGTATTGTATATATTTAATATAACTGCTAGTGGTTAAGGGTCTGCTTATATCTGGCTGGGAAGGGGGTCTCCTCTGGCCCTATAGAGGAGGTCTACGTGGAAACAAGGGTAAATCTCTTATAGTATGTCTTAGAGTTTTATTACATGAGAGCCCTTTACTGCTGAAATAGTGAACTTTACGTGGAGTTAGTTAAGCTTCTTCTTCAGCCTTATAGAGGTGTAGTTACGTAAGTCAAGCTACACCTTATCCCTTATTATAAACTGTTAAGTGGGTGTGTGTTTCTGATTAGTGTACCGCTTTTAGTTAAGCGTAGCGGTGGTTATAGTGGCCTTGTACAGCTTTATGATATCTTTTATATGTTTAACGTAATTCTTAGTTAGCGTTTTAGGGGTGCTGGGGCGGTACTTTTCCATATATATGTTACTGGTAATCAGTATTAGGGAGGCTAGCTTATAGCCGTGCGTTGCTAGGAAGGGGGATATGCTAATGGAGCTGTTTATCTTACAGTTAATGGTTAACTGAGTAATAGCGTTATATGTGTCCCAGTTATCTTGGTTTAAAGCGATATAAGCTTTTAGGTAGGCTTAAACCTTTTAGTTTATCTATTCTGGGCTTTTATCTGTCTAGGGGTGGTAGGCTGTACTTAGCTGTTATTTGATGTTTAGTAGCTTATATACGTGTGCTTAGAACTTACTGGTTTAGTTTAACCCTTAGTTGCTAACAATACGTTTAAGCTAATTATAGTAGCGCACTTAGTAGAAAAGGAAGCGGGTTACGTACTCCTCCGCGTTTATAGAGATGGTGGGTTCTAAGACGACGTACTTACTAAGGTAATCCTTAATAACCTACAGGTTCTAGTGGCTGTTAGTTAGGGGGAGGTTGGTGATAAAGTTTATCTAGATATCTGTAAAAAAACACTTTAGTATTAGGAGTGGTTTTAGGAAGCCTTTTTTATATTCTCTTTAGATTTTATTACAGCTGTATACGTTATAATTACAGAGGAAGCGGTGTATATAATGGTGAAGTAAGGGCTAGTAGAACTGCCTACTAACTGCTATTAGGGTACCTTCTCTCCTAAGGTAGCTTATTACGTTAGAGTTATGGACTGCTTATATAAGTTAAGTTTTAAGTATGTTCCACTTTAATGACTGTGGAGGGAGTTCTTATTCCACTTATTTAGAGGCTGTTAGCGCTTTAGGGACCTAGATCTGGTTCTTGTAAGTTAGGTGCTCTGTTTTGTTAATCTTACAGTTTAAGATTTAGACCTTAAGGACTGCTTTACTGTCTAGAGTGCAGTTCCCTTTCTTTACTGTGTAGTATACGTCTTTATAGAGGGTGTCTGTTTCTACTGCTTTATTTTAAAGTAATTATAATTCTTTGTCTTCGAACACTTTAGTATGGGGAATTGGTTTTTCCACTATCTTAGTTACGGAGATCTATATATAGTTTTAAAAGGCGCTTTTAAGAATAAGCTGTATATCTTATACCTTTTAGTCTTTTATAGTTACTCTGTCCTGGTCCCTGTGGGAGAGAGTGTTTGGTATTACTGCTTCTTTACTAGAGTAGTATTTTAGTTTAAAATTAAAGTGAGAGAGGTATTTAGCTTAATAAGCTTATTATTTTAAGAGGTTCTTTTATATGGTAAAATATTCTAAGTTATGGTAGTCTGTGAGTATAGTGAAGCCCTTATAACTGTAGAGTTCTGCTAACCACTGCTTTAAATAGCGGATGATTGCTAGCATCTCCTTATTATGGATAGGGTAGTTCCTCTTAACTGCTATTAGCTTTTAGGAGTGGAACGTTACTATGGTGTGTTTACCTTCTTCCCTTTATATAAGGGTGCTGTTTAAGGTGTAATTATTACAGTCTGTCTTTAGGAATGTAGGCTTATTAGGGTCTTATTATGTAAGGATAGGGGCTTACGTGAAAAGGGTTTTTATTAATTAGAATGTGTGTTTTTACCTCTTCCCTTATATATAGGGGACCCTCTTCCTTATAAGTTCTGTTAGGGGAGCGGCTATTTGTGAGAAGCTGGAGATAAATATCTAATAATAGTTAGTAAAGTTAAGAAAGTTATATAAGCTTTTTGCTATTATGGGAGTGGATTAGTTTAGGATAGTGCTGATCTTTACAGGGTCCGTTTAGATATTAGTGCTAATGTTAATAATAAATCTTAGGTATTTGACTGTTTTGATACCGAATTTGCACTTTTTGGGGTTAAGGTGTAGGCCTGCCTTCTTTAAGTAGGTTAGAACCTTCTACACTTATATGTTATACTCTTCCCTCGTTCTGTTTATATAAATAAGGATGTCGTTAATATAGGTAGTTATAAAGTCGTTAAGGTAATTATTAAGTATAAAGTTAATGTACCACTAGAATATAGCCAGGGCTCCACTTAGATTAAAAGGGGTTATTAACTACTTAAACAGGTTATACTTAGTATAGAACGCCGTTTTCCATTCTTTACTTAAGGTAATTCGAATCTTATGGAACGTTTAGGCCACGTTGACTTTTATTACCCATTTAACGCCAGTAAGGTTACAGAGGGTCTTCCTAATTAGTGGAAGGGGGTACTGGTTTATAGCTGTGATAGCGTTAAGCGCTTTGTAGTTACAGTAAAATCTTAATCCTCCTTTTAGTTTCCGCACGAATAAGATTAGGGCTCTGGTTAAGGAGCTACTAGCTTTAATAAATCCCTTATCTAGTAGGTCTTTAAGTGTTTTCTTTAAGATTAAGAGTTCTTCTTATAATATGCCGTAAAGTGGGTTAAATGGTAGTGGGAGTTTATTCCTATTAGTGTCTTTCTTAATGTGGATTTTATAGTTAACACTAGGCTTATAAGGGTTAAGTGTGTTAGCTCCTTGCTTTAAGAAGAGTGGGAGCAGGTTGTGGAATTCCTTAGGGATCCTGGCCTTTAGTTTAGCTTCAGCTAGGGGGTGTTTCTTTATAAGTGCTTATTCTATATCCTTTATAGAGAGGGTGAATATTAAGGTTTTAAGTGCTTTACCTCCCTGGGAGTGGAGTAACTTCTTTACGTAGCCTTTCTAGGTTGCTGCTACTACTTCTACTGTGGAGTGTAGCTCTTTTAGCTACGGCGTGTGGGCGATGTTGACCCAGTGCTGTACGTATTAGTGTGCGGAGTTAATCCAGAGCCTCTTTTTAGCTAGGTTGGATTTCACTCTGTGTTACTTTATTTACGGTTTTCCCAGGATTATTAGGTTACTGAGTTTGGGAATAACGTACGTGTAAGTTAGCTATATTTAACTAGCCATTTTGATAGAGAAGTACGTAATCCCCTGCGTTATTACTGCAGCTATACCTTCAGCTACCCCTTTTATTAAGTGTAGTATTATAGGGATAATAGTAAGGTTTAATTTATTTATTACCTCTTTATTAATTATAAAGTAGTAGAGGCAGCCTTTATTAATAAGGGCTTAGTAGAGATTACTAAGTCTGATTATAACTGGAATAAGTGTAAGTAGGCTTATTATATAACCGTTCTTTATAAAATTCTCTACCTACTTAACTATTAGTTCTTTTAGCTCTAGACCCCGTCTTTAGTCTAAAGTTACGCTTTTCTTAAAACAGAGATAACGTCCTCCTTTAATTCCTTATCTCTAACTCTATCCTTTAGCTATAGGGTAAAGGAGACCTTATTAACAGCTAATTCCTTTAAGCGTGCCGCTAGTCTGTAGGGGTAAGCTGTGAGCTTATGGCTGGACCCTTTATAGCGAATATAGCGGCTGTTAGTCTTACACTCCTCTCGCTTTATTATAATTACTTATTTCGCTTAGGGGGCTGTGATTTTAGGCTTTGTGGAGGTTCTTATTACAGGGCTGTGTTATCTGTGGTTATTAAAGCGGTTCCTACTGTTTTAAAACTTAATAAAGGATATAATAACGTCCCTGTTAATATTTATATAGGGTTAGGCAGGTGGTGCTTTTATTTATATAGTAGAGTACTAGTAAGTTATTTAGTAATAATCGACTTTAATAATCTTTAGGCCTCCCTTATACTTACAGACTAGTAATTTAAAGGCCTTAATACATTCCCACTGTACTGTTATAAGGGAGTATTCCTAAATTAACAGCTTTAGTTCCATAGGTAGGGTCACTGTAATTAGCTCCCTTAAGAGTCCTTTTAAGAGGCGACTAGTAAATTACATTACTTTGGCTTTATTATTCTAGTTATTACCGCTAGCCTTTACTAAGAGGGTGGTTTAAAGCTGTATAAAGCTATGGAAGGTCTGGCTCTCTCCTTAGTGTGTAGTGATAAGTTTGTCACATGCTTTTTTTAAGGTAGTGGCAGTGTTATTAAACGTAGCCTTAATATAGTTAATAAGATCCTTATAAAATAGAGCTTTAAGCCTTTAGTAATCCTTTATTAAATGGCGCTGTAAGTCTAAAAGGTTATTAATAATCACATACGTAATCATAACGTTTCCATTAAGTAGGTCTGCCCTTATAGGGCTGTTAACTTCTATTTTTTATCAGAGTTAGTGAAGGTAAGATGTAAAGGTAATACTATCCTCACTATCCCACTTTAACCAGCCTAATGGTTTTTAATAGTGTTTACTAAGGGCTGGCACTTTGGGAGCGGGTTATAAGGCTCTTATTAGGGGTCCCTATATCTAAAGGGGCTAGTTAAAGCTAGAGGCTCTTACGTTAGTTAGGCTTGCAGGGGGAGTTGGCGTGGTTATTTAGATAGTTGGTACTGCCCCCTGGGGAGTGGGTTTAATACCCTGGTAAGTGGGGCCCGCTCCCTAGAAACCGGAAATTAGCATGTTCGGGGCTCTAGTGACTAAGGAGGTCTAGGAGGCTGGTGTAAGGAGCTTAAGTTCTCGTCTTCTGGCGGTTATTTCTGCTTGGAGGGCCGCTAACTTGGCTGTGGCGAGCTTTTACTCCGCTGCCTTTTTAACGTGGGATTTGACTTATACTGTTTCCCTAAGAGCTGTAAGCTGTCGGCTGAAGTCTTCCTTTATAGACTGGATGTAGGCTTTTGGTGAAATTCTTTCCGTCCTTATAGAGGGGTGGTTATCCATTATTTTATCGTGGGCGCTCCTAACGAAGGGGTCCCTTTACTGCGTGTTGTGATCCATCTGATCCGGCGGTTTGATAGAAACCAGATGTGAGGGGCCGAGTAAGGTGGATACCGTTACTTAGTGACTGAATCGATTATGGTTTCTATGAAGAAGAAGATCAAGAGTAGATACAGGAGCTGCGCGGAGCGCAGCTATATAGGCGGAGACCCGCCTCCATGGGAGCGGTGGTCTG